>MDTG01236041.1_pt1 | contig 70716 bp, 59 predicted proteins | sample 811421 | NCBI WGS metagenome assembly MDTG01 (sample SAMN05326645, study PRJNA326480) | marine metagenome | isolation source: seawater | place: Pacific Ocean: South East | collected 2011
AAAGGACTCCCTACGCCTCCGACGCAAGGTCGCCGCTTGGGACGACGACTTCCTCGCAAGCCTTATCGCAGCTTAAAAACTTTCACCCGATTCCCCTGCATGCGCCGGTCAACCGTGATCGTTGCAGGAAGGTTGCAGTCAGCGGTCACGCGTCACGATATGCACGGCCAGCCGGCGCAGGTCGTCGGCCCGGCCATCGAAGCCCTGCAGGGCCGCCAGGGCCATGTCCATCAGCCGGGCGGCCTCGGCACGCGCGCCGTCGATCCCCATCAGCCCGACGAAGGTGGCCTTGCCGCGGGCGGCATCCTTGCCCACCGCCTTGCCCGCGGCCGCGGCATCGCCGGTTGCGTCGATCAGGTCGTCGGCGATCTGATAGGCCAGCCCCACCGCGCGGGCATAGTCGCGCAGGCTGGTGCGGGCCTCCATGCCGGCACCGCCCAGAATGGCGCCCGCCCGGCAGCAGAATTCGATCAGCGCGCCGGTCTTCAGCCGCTGCATCCGGCCGATGGTCCCCAGATCCTGCGCGTCGCCGCGGGTTTCGGCCTCGATGTCCAGCATCTGCCCGCCGACCATGCCGCCGGCACCGCCCGCCTCGGCCAGCGCCACCACCAGATCGGCGCGGACCGTGCCGTCGGGATGGGTCTCGGGCTCGCCCAGTACCTGGAAGGCCAGCGTCAGCAGCGCATCGCCAACCAGAATGGCGGTCGCCTCGTCGAAGCGGCGATGGGTGGTCGGGCGGCCGCGGCGCAGATCGTCGTCATCCATCGCCGGCAGATCGTCATGGACCAGCGAATAGGTGTGCAGGAATTCGACCGCCGCCCCGGCGCGGTAGAGCCGGTCTGCCGGCACGTCGAACAGCGCCCCCGATGCCGCGATCAGGAAGGGCCGCAGCCGCTTGCCGCCAGCAAAGACCGCATAGCGCAGCGCCTCGGTCAGCCGGGGGGAGGCACCGCCGCCTTCCGGCGGCAGCAGCCGGTCCATCGCCGCATCGACGCCCGCCGCCACCTCGGTCAGCCGGGCGTTCAGCGCCGCACGCGCCGCCGCGTCGAAGACGGGCAGCGGCATCACGGTCTCGTCGCTCGCGAACGGGTCCTGGGCCACGCGATCCCGGGGGCCGGTGCTCATTCGGGATCCACCGGCTCAAGCCCGGCGGGGCGGCCGTCGCCACCCAGCACGATGCGCTCTACCTTGGCCTTGGCCTCGGCCAGCTTGCGTTCGCAATGCCGGCGCAGCAGGGCCCCGCGCTCGTAATCCTCGATCGCCTCTTCCAGCCGTGCCTCGCCGCTTTCCAGCTTGCGCACGATCTGTTCAAGCTGCTTCAGCGCATCCTCGAAGCTCAGCTCCGCGATCTCCGGCGGCAGGGTGTCGGCGGCGGCCATGGCCTCGGAACCTCCTCGGTCTGTCTGGGGCGGGCGGATCGACTGAGGGCGGAGTGTAAGCCGGCCCTGCGCCGCCGGGCAAGGCAGACCAGGATCAGACTGCAGGATCAGGGCGCCGTCATCAGCACATGAACATGGGAGGCCGTGGCATCGGCCAGCGCCCTGAGATCGTAGCCGCCTTCGAGCGTCGAGATGATCCGGCCGCCGCAATGACGCCGGGCCACTTCGATCAGCTCCTTGGTCATCCAGGCGAAATCCTCGGTGCCGAGATCCATGCCGCCCACCGGATCGCGGTGATGGGCATCGAAACCGGCCGAGACCAGCAGCAGATCGGGCATGAATTCGTCCAGCGCCGGGATCAGCCGCTCGATGAAGGCCCGGCGGACCATGATCCCGCCCGATCCGGCGCCGAAGGGGATGTTCATGATATTGCCGGCGACGCCGCGTTCGGAAATCCGCCCGGTGCCGGGATAGAACGGCGCCTGGTGGATCGAGCCGTAGAACAGGTCCGGGTCGTTTTCGAAGATCGCCTGGGTGCCGTTGCCGTGATGGACGTCGAAATCCACCACCGCGATCCGGTTCACCTTGTGCACGGCCCGCGCATGCAGGGCACCGACCGCGACGTTGTTGAACAGGCAGAAGCCCATCGGCCGCGCCGGCTCGGCATGATGTCCGGGCGGGCGGATGGCGCAGAAGGCACGATCGAACCGCCCGCCCATCACGGCATCCACCGCCGCCACCACGGCGCCCGCGGCGCGGCGCGCCGCCTCTCCCGATCCGGGCGAGACCACGGTATCCGGGTCCAGATGCAGGGCCTGCGCACCGGTTGCCGGAATGGCGGCGAGCACGCTTTTTACATAGGCGGCATCATGGGCGAGGGACAACGTCTCGTCCGAGGCGAGCGGCGCCTCTTCGCGCACCAGGGCAGCGAATTCGGGGGCGTCCAGCGCCTTCAGCACCGCCCGCAGGCGATCGGGCGATTCCGGGTGCCAGGATCCGGTCTCGTGATCGAGACAGGCCGGGTGGGTCAGCAACAGCACCGACATCAGGTTCAGCGTTTCCTCGCATGTCCCGCAGGGAGCGCCCGACCGGATGAGCGGTCGGCCGGACCGGGCCCGGGGCGGGACGAACTGTCCGACGTTGGCCGCCCCTCGTCTTTCGGGCGGGGGCGGCGTCGCCGGATCGGCATCACACTTCGACAGTCGCCCTACTCTCCCGCGCAGGCGCGCCAGAGGCAAGAGCCGATCCACGCACCAGGGACAGGAGCGGGACGGGATGGGAAAGCCGCATCCGAACTGGTATACCATCAGGCGCGATTTCGATCGCACCACAACCCAAAGGCGAGCAGGATACCGTCGGACGTGATGCCCCTCAGGATCGCCCTCACCCTTGTGACCGGCGCGCTCGGCGGCGCGGTCTTTGCCTGGTTGCATCTGCCGCTCGCCTGGATGCTGGGGGCGATGAGCCTGACCGCCGTGGCCGGGATCCTGGGCGCCCCGCTCGGCACCAACCGCCGGCTCAGGATCTGGACCGTCGTCGCCCTCGGCATCGTTCTGGGCGGCAGTTTCCGGCCCGACACCTTCGCCCATGCCGCAGGCTGGCCTCTGGGGCTGGCCGCCCTCACCCTTTATATCCTGCTGCTCTTCGCCCTGGGCTACGGGCTGATGATTGCCTTCGGCCGGGTCGACCGCGCCACCGCCTTCTTCGCCGCCATGCCCGGCGGCATCAACGAGATGACCCGCGTCGCTGAGGAATACCGGGCGGATATCGCGACCGTCGCCCTCACCCATGCCGTCCGGATCTATGCGGTGGTCTTCACCGTGCCGCTCTACCTCGCCTATGTCGAAGGCCATGGGGTGGCGGCGACCATCAGGCCCGTCATGGCCGCCCATAGCGGCATCATCCGGGCCTGGGCCGGTGGCGGCGCGGCCGGCCAGGCCCTGGAATATCTGGTGCTGATCGCGGGCGGCCTGGCCGGCTGGCGCCTGGCCGAACGGATCCGCCTGCCGGGCGCCAGCTTCGTGGGCGGGCTGCTGGTTTCGGGCGGTCTGCATCTGTCGGGCGCCGTCACCGTGCAGATCCCGGTCTGGGGCATCGCGCTGGCCCAGCTGGTCGCGGGCTCTATGATGGGGGCGCGCTTCGCCGGGCTGTCGCTGCATCATCTGGCGCGGGTGGTGATCCTGGCCCTGGTCTCGGCTGCGATCATGCTGGGAACTGCCGTCCTGCTTGCCCCGGTCTTCACTTCGCTGACCGGAGTGCCACGCCTGGCGATGCTGCTCAGCCTGGTGCCGGGCGGCTTCACCGAAATGGGGCTGATCGCCCTGTCGCTGGGGCTGGATGCCGCCGTGGTGGCGGTTTTCCATGTGATGCGGGTGGTTTACGTCATCATGTTCGCACCGGTCTTCTTCCGCTGGCGCCACCGCACCGGTAGCGTGCCGCCCGAAGCCGGATGACAGCCGGCAGTTTCATCGATATTGATAAGAGAGACCAGCGGGGCTCGCTCACAGGTTCCGTCGCCGGTCCTTTGCCGATCCAGCCCGATTCGTTGTCAGATCCTCATGCCATGATCCACGGCCGCACCCCACGGAAGCCGATCTCCCGATGAACGCGACCCCGCCCGCCGGTCGACAGTCCGGCAGAAGCACGCCCGACAGAACCGATGCCGCCGACGGCAATCGTCTGATCGCCGAGGCCCGGGCCTCGATCCGCCGGCATCTGGGCGGTACGGCGGCGTTCAGCGCCGCGGTGAACCTGCTCTATCTGACGCCGTCGCTCTACATGCTGCAGGTCTATGACCGCGTGCTGTCCAGCGGCAGCGAGGAGACGCTGATCTTCGTCAGCATCATCGCGCTGGTCGCCCTTGCCACCATGGCGGCACTCGATCGGGTGCGCGGCATCCTGATGGGCCGTGCCGGGCTCAGGGTCGATCGGGCCCTGGCGGGCCCGCTGCTCGCCCGGCTGATCCGCCAGTCCGCCCTGCCCGGCCAGCCGCCGGCGGCACAGCCGCTGCGCGATCTGGAAACGGTGCGGGTCTTCCTGGCCGGTCCGGGCCCGGGGGCTGTGTTCGATCTGCCCTGGATGCCGGTCTATGTCGCGATCATGTGGGTCATCCACCCCTGGCTGGGCATGCTGGCGCTGGGCGGCGCGCTTCTGCTGATGGCGCTGGCCGTCGCCGGCGAATACAGCATGCGCAAGGCCACGACCACGGCCGGCCAGGCACAGCTGCGCGCCCATGCCGCCAGCGACGCCCTGATCCGCGAGGCGGAACCGATCGAGGCCATGGGCCTGGCCCCGGCCCTGGTTTCGCGCTGGAACGATGCCCGGGGCGAGGCCCTGGCCGGCCATGCCCGCGCGGCCGAACGCGGTGCCTTCTGGTCCGCCACCACCAAGGGCGTGCGCCTGTCGCTGCAGATCCTGGTGCTGGCGATCGGCGCCTATCTCGCCATCGAACGCCTGGTCACCCCCGGCGCCATGTTCGCGGGCTCGATCCTGATCGGCCGGGCGCTGGCTCCCATCGAGCAGATCGTCGGCATGTGGCGCCAGATGACCTCTGCCCGCGACGCCTGGGGCCGGGTCACCAAGGCGCTGGCCGCCACCCCGCCGCCGCGCCCGGGAGAGACGAAACTGCCGCGGCCCAAGGGCGCGATCACCCTCGACAAGGTCGTCTTCCGCATGCCCGGCACCGACCGCGCCGCAATCGGCGGTGTGGATCTGGATGTCCGGCCGGGAGAGACCATCGGCATTCTGGGCCCGTCGGCCGCCGGCAAATCCACCCTTCTGCGCCTGATGATCGGGCTCTGGGTGCCGCTGTCGGGCAGTGTGCGGCTGGATGGGGCCGATGCGGCGCGCTGGCCGCGCGAAACGCTGGGCCCGGCGATCGGCTATCTGCCGCAGGATGTCGTGCTGCTGGCGGGATCGGTCCGCGACAACATCGCCCGCTTCGGCGAGGCCGATGATGCGGCGGTGATCCAGGCGGCCGAGCGTGCCGGGGCACATGACATGATCCTGGGCCTGCCCCAGGGCTACGACACCCGGGTCGGCGATGGCGGGCTCGGCCTGTCCGGCGGCCAGCGCCAGCGCATCGGCCTGGCCCGCGCACTTTACGGCGACCCCGCGATCGTGGCGCTGGACGAGCCGAATTCCAGCCTCGACAACGAGGGCGAGCAGGCGCTGGTCATCGCGCTGAAGCGCCTGCGTGCCGAGGGCCGCACCGTGCTGATCGTTGCCCATCGCACCGGCATTCTGGGCCTGGCCGACCGGCTGCTGGTGATGCGCGACGGCCGGGTGCAGATGTACGGCCCCACCGCCGAGGTCGTGAAGGCGTTGAGCGCATCCCAGGGCGGCCGCCCGCCCGCCCCCACCCATCAGGGGCACCAGACGGGACATCAGACCGGTCATGGCCCTGACACATCCCCGCGCGGAGGCACGGCATGACCGCGACGACGACCGCTCCCCGCATCGATGACGGCGCCGGCCGGCCGCTGCGCACCGGGCTGATCATCTCGGTCCTGTTCTTCGGCGTGCTGGGCGGCTGGGCCGGTTTCGCCCCGCTCGACAGCGCCGCGGTCGCCCCCGGCGTGGTGGTGGTGGAAAACAACCGCCAGGCCGTGCAGCACCGCGACGGCGGCATCGTCGCCGAACTGCCGGTACGCGAAGGCGACCGGGTGGAAGCGGGCCAGCTGCTGCTTCGCCTGGACGACACCGAACTCGCGGCCCAGGCCTCGATCCTGTCCAAGCAGACCGACGCGCTGAAGATCCTGGAGGCCCGGCTGGTCGCCGAGCGCGACGGGCTGGACGCGATCGTCTTTCCCGCCGACATCACCGCACGGCTGGGCAAGGGCGAAGAAATCGACCAGCTGGTTCACGGTCAGGAACGGGTTTTCGCCACCCGGACCAGTTCGCGCGGCAATCAGGTCGATATCCTGCAGCAGCGCATCGTGCAGCTGGGCGCCCAGATCAAGGGCTTCGAGGCCCAGGCCGCCGCCAATGCCCGCCAGCTGGCGCTGATCCGCGACGAATTGAAGGGCACCCGCTCGCTCTATGAAAAGGGCCTCACGCCCAAGACCCGGGTGCTGGCGCTGGAGCGTGCCGCCGCCTCGCTCGACGGCGAGCGGGGGGAGAACGAGGCTAATGCCGCCCGCGCCCGCCAGGCGATCGGCGAGGCCCGGCTGCAGATCGACCAGATCGAGCGCGAGCGCCAGACCGAGGTGGCCGAGCAGCTGCGCCAGACCCAGGAACAGCTCTTCGACCTGACGCCCCGGCTGGAAGCCGTCCGCGCCCAGCTGGGCCGGACCGAGATCCGCGCCCCGGCCTCGGGTTCGGTGGTGGGCCTGACAGCTTTCACGGTGGGCGGCGTGATCCGCCCGGGGGAGATGGTGATGGAGATCGTGCCCAGCGACACGCCGCTGGTGGTGCGGGCCCAGCTCCGCCCCGACCAGATCGACGACGTTCACCTGGGCATGACAGCCGAGGTGCGGCTGACCGCCTATCCCTATCGCACCACGCCGATCCTGAACGGCAATGTGGCGCAGATTTCGGCCGACCGCTTCACCGATGAGCGCACCGGCGTCGCCTATTACGACATGCGCATCGAGGTGCCGACCACCGAACTGCACCGCCTGCCCGATGCCGGCCTGACCCCGGGCATGCCGGCCGAGGTGATGGTGCCGCTGCGCGAGCGCACGGCGCTGGACTATCTGGTGGAGCCGCTGTTGCGCAGCATCGAAGGCACGGCGCGGGAGGACTGATCCTTCCGCAGCCGCACATCAGACGATCAGAGCCTGAGCCAGGCCGCCGCCAGCGCGGCCAGAAGCGACACCGCCGTTGCCGGCGCCAGCAGCCGGGCCATCATCCTGCCGCCGGCGGTGGCGGCCAGCCCGTATTTGACCCCGGTATTGACCAGGGCTGCCGCGACGATGGCAGCGGCGGCCACATCCAGCCGGGCGGCTTCGGCCAGGCTGCGTTCGGCCATGGAAACGGTGATCGCATCCACATCCGCCAGGCCCGACAATGCGCCCACCGCGACCAGCGCCTCGGGTGCCAGATAGCGTTCGGCCAGGGCGGAGGCGAACATGATCACTGCCATCAGCCCCGCAAAGCGGATCGCCGGGCCCAGGCTGAACGGGTTGGCGACCGCGGCCGACACCCTGGCCGCCCCATTGCCCGTGGCACCGTCGCTCGCCACAGCCTCGCTCGACATCCCATCGCTCGCCCCCCCATCGCCTGCCATCCCGTCGCCAACCGGTGCTGCAGCCGTGGCGGCCGCGCCCGTCGGTCGCAGCAGCAGCCACGCCGCCCCGGCCATGGCCGGCAGGATCAGCGCCAGCAGCACCGGCCAGAGCAGCACCAGCAGCGACGCGTTGACCGCCACCAGCAGCACCGCGATGCGCCCGGCCATCACCGACCAGCCGATCAGGATGCCGCCGGCCGCGGGGCGCACGGCGTTGCCGTCGACCGCCGCGGCATGGCGGGCCAGCGACAGCGTCACCGCGGTGGACGACACGAGCGCGCCTGCAACGGCGGTCATCAGCGTGCCGGTGCGAGCGCCGAAACGGCGCACCGCCACATAGCCCACCAGCCCGAGTGCGGTGATCAGGATCACCAGCAGCCACAGCCGATAGGGGTTGAGCGCGTCGAACGGGTCGAGCGTACGGTCGGGCAGCAGCGGCAGCACGATGAAGCTTGCGATCAGCAGCTTCATCATGCCCAGCAGATCGGCCTTGTCGAAGCCCTTCACCACCCGGCGGAGGGGCTTCTTGAAGGCCAGCGCCGCCGCACAGGCCACCGCCAGCGGCACCGCCATGTCGCGATGCCCCAGCACCGCCAGTGCCGCGAGAGCCGTGGTCGCGACGGCGGCAAGTTCGGTGGTCGCCCCCGATTTGCGCGGATCGAGCGAAACCTCCACCACATAGGAGGCGACCACCACACCCGAGACCGCCAGCAGCACCGCCACCAGCGGCCAGGGGCTGTCGATCGCGCGGGTCATCAGCGCGCCGACGGCACCGGCCAGCGCCGCGATGATGAAACTTCTGAGGCCGAGCGCGCCCTGGAGATGTTCGTCGGCCTTGTGCTTTTCGCGCTCGAAGCCGATCAGCGCGCCGATGGCCAGTGCGCTCGCGACGTCGAGATAGGGTGTCGGCCAGCCAAGTTCCGGCATGGAAGCGGCCGCCGGGTCAGGACGGGTCGCCGAAGAAGGCGCGGATCAGCGGCGGCACCGTCGGCTCGCTGACATCCACGCCGTCGCCCAGCCCCTTGATGATCGCCTCGAAGGCGGCGACACGGGCCATATCCTTGTCGTTGGCGTCGATGCGCTGCCAGGGCGCCCGGGGCAGCGACGTCCGTTCCACCATGTCGCCATAGGCAAGCTCATAATCACGCCAGCGGGCGCGGTTGCGCAGATCATCCTCGGTCAGCTTCCAGCGCTTTTCCGGGTTGTCATAGCGCGATTGCAGACGGTGCAGCTGGGTTTCGGGCGTGATGTCGAGCAACAGCTTGACGATGTGGATGCCCTCGTCCAGCAGCGTGGTCTCGAAGGCGCGGATCTCGTCATAGGCGCGGGTCCATTCGCGCTCGCTCGCGAAGCCTTCGATCCGCTCCACCAGCACCCGGCCGTACCAGGACCGGTCGAAGATCGCCATGCGGCCGCTTTCCGGCACTCGCGTCCAGAAGCGCTGCATCCAGTGCTGACGCTTCTCGCCCTGGGTGGGTGCGCCGATCGAATGCACCCGCAGATGGCGCGGGTCCAGGCACCAGCCGATCCGGCGGATCAACCCGCCCTTGCCGGCGGCATCCCAGCCCTCCAGCACCACGATGCCGCGATGGCCGTGGATGACATAGGCATGCTGCAGCATGACAAGCTGATCCTGCAGCCGCTTCAGCGCCGCCTCGGGCCCCTCACCCTTTTCCAGCTCCGGCTCGGCAATCTGCGCCTCGTCGCGCCAGTCCGCCGCCTCGGCCTTGGCCTTGCGCTCGGCCTCTTCGGCCTTCTTCTGCTTCTTGTCCTTCTTGCCCATGGGCGGCAATCCTCGCGCGGGGGGTGGGCCGGTACACCGGTACGGTTTCGATCCGGTGAGATCGAACCGATGTAATCTCATTGAAACGCCAGGCGGGCAGGCGATCAATCCGGACCTTCACGTTTTTGTGTCGTGGCGACCGGCCGCCGCCGACATATCATGGGCGCCGCCTGCCGCCAGACGGATCCTTCCGATGCCCGACCGTTACAGCCCTGCCCGACGCCCTCTTGCCCTCCTTGCCGCCGGGGCCGTGTTTTTCGCCGCCGGTGCCGGGCTCGGCCGCTGGGCACCGGAGCTGCTGCCCGCCCTGCCGCAGGCGACGGCCGAAAACCCGCCGGATACCTACCGCGTGATGCCGGGCACCATCACCCGCAGCGTGACGGCGCTGGGGCTGATCGAACCGCGGGTCTTCGTCGATGTCGGCAGCCAGGTCTCGGGGCAGCTGCGCCGGGTGGATGTGGCGATCGGCGACCGGGTGGCGAAAGGGGACCAGCTGGCCGAAATCGACCCCAGGATCTATGAGACCCGGGTGACCGGCGACGAGGCGAAGCTGCGCAATCTGAAGGCCCAGGCCGATCAGGCGCGGGCGGAACGCGATCTGGCCCGGCTGCGCGATGCCCGCATCCGGCGGCTGGCGGCGGCCAATGCCGCCAGCCGCGAGGATGCCGATACCAGTGCCGCCAATCTGCGCATCGCCGAGGCGCGGGTCGAGGCGATCGAGGCCCAGATCGGCGAGGCGCAGTCCACCCTCGACGGCGATCGCACCAACCTCTCTTACACCCGCATCCTGGCGCCGATCGACGGCACCGTCGTCTCCCAGACCTCGGTGGTCGGCCAGACGCTGAACGCCAGCCAGACCTCGCCGATCATTCTGCGGCTGGCGGATCTGGCGACCATGACGGTGCGTGCCCAGGTGGCAGAGGCCGATGTCGTGCGCCTGAGGCCCGGCCAGACCGCGCGGTTTTCAACCCTGGGTCAGCCCGAACGCCTGTGGGAAAGCCGGATCCGCCAGATTCTGCCCACCCCGCAGACCATCAACGACGTGGTGCTCTACGACGTACTGATCGATATCGACAACAGCGACGGCGCGTTGATGACCAGCATGACGGCCCAGGTCTCCTTCGTGCTCGACGAGGCGACGAACCTGCCGGTGGTCCCGCTGCAGGCGGTGGCCGCCACGCCGGATGGCGGGCACGAGGTTCGCATCTTCACCGCCGGTGGGGGCGTGGAACGACGCCGGGTCACGCTCGGCCTCGCCGATCGCCGCCGCGCCGCGGTCACCGCCGGCCTTGCGGTCGGCGAGACCGTCATCCTGCCGGAAGAGGATCATGCCGGGGGACGCGGGGCATGAATGCAGAGACGGCTTCCCCGATCCTGGCCCCTCCCCTGATCACCTTCGACCGGGTGTCGCGCCATTTCGGCGGCGCCCAGGGCGTGACCGCGCTGGATGATGTCAGCCTGTCGATCCGCCGGGGCGAGATGGTCGCGATCGTCGGCGCCTCGGGGTCGGGCAAAAGCACGCTGATGAACATTCTGGGCTGTCTGGACCGGCCGAGCGGCGGCCGGCTGCTGATCGACGGCCAGGACGTCTCGGCGCTGGATACCGATGCGCTGGCGGCCCTGCGCAACCGCCGCTTCGGCTTCGTGTTTCAGCGCTACAATCTGCTGCACGGCCTGTCCGCCGCCGAGAATGTCGAGATGCCGGCCATCTATGCCGGCCGCCCGGCCGAGGAGCGCCGCCGGGCGGCGCACCGGTTGCTGGGCAGGCTGGGGCTTCAGGATCGCGCCGGCCATCGGCCGTCGGAACTGTCGGGCGGGCAGCAGCAGCGGGTCTCCATCGCCCGTGCCCTGGTCAATGATGCCGACATCATTCTGGCCGACGAGCCCACCGGCGCGCTGGACGAGGCCGCGGGCGCCGAGGTGCTGGCCCTGCTCGACGCTCTTCATGCCGAAGGGCGGACCATCATCATCGTCACCCATGATCCGACCGTGGCGGCGCATGCCGGGCGGCGGATCCGGATCCGCGACGGCCGGGTGGTCGCCGACGAGGGCGACGACAGACGGGGCAGCCCCGCCACCGCCGAGGCGGCCCCATGTCGCCCGGGCCGGTCGGGGCCGGTCCGTCTGCTGGGCGACGTCGCGAGCGCCGGGCGGATGGCCTTCCGCTCGCTTGCCATCAACCCGCTCAGAACCCTGCTCACCCTGCTGGGTGTGGTCATCGGCGTGGCCTCGGTCATCGCCATGCTGGCGATCGGCGATGGCGGGCGCGAGGCCACCCTGCGGCGCATTGCCGAGATGGGCACCAATCTGATCACCGTGCGCGCCGGCGCCCCCGGCATCCGCTCGCTTGCCGATCTCACCTCGCTCACCATCGGCGATATCGAGGCCCTGTCGGAGATCCGCGGCCTGGCGGCGATTTCTCCTGAGCGCAATCTCAGAACCACGCTCAGGGTCGGCAACCGCGACTATACGACCATGGCCCAGGGGGTCTGGCCCGATCTTCTGGTGGCCAGAAGCCGGCAGCTCGCCGCGGGCAGCTTCTTCACCCGCGACGACATCCGAAGCTATGCCGCGGTGATGGTGCTGGGCCAGTCTGTCGCCGACATCCTGTTTCCCGGTCAGGACCCGATCGGGCGTCAGGTGCTGGCCGGGCGGGTGCCGTTCGAGGTGATCGGCGTGCTGGCCCCGCGCGGGGTGTCGGGCGGGGGGACCGATCAGGACGATGTCGTGCTGATCCCGCTGTCTTCGGGCTTCATGCGGCTTCTGGGGCGCAGCCATGTCAGCTCGGTCACCCTGAAGGTGGCCGATGCCGGGGATATGGAGCGGGTGGCCGACGAGATCGACCGGATCCTGTTCGACCGGCACCACATCCGGAACTACCAGATCCGCAGCAGCACCGCGGCACAGATCATCATGTCCGACAGCCAGCGCAGCTTTGCCCTGCTTCTGGGGGCGGTTGCCGCCATTTCGCTGGTGGTGGGCGGGATCGGGGTCATGAACATCATGCTGGTCGGCGTGACCGAGCGCACCCGCGAGATCGGGATCCGCATGGCCACCGGCGCCCGGCGGCGCGATGTGCTGATCCAGTTCAATGTGGAGGCGATCGCCGTCTGCGGGCTGGGCGGCGTGATCGGCGTCGGGCTGGGCCTCGGCAGTGCGGTCTGGCTCCGCAGGCTGGGCTTCGACGTTCTGATCACGCCGATGCCCGCCGTCATGGCCTTCAGCTGCGCCTTCCTGACCGGTCTGGTCTTCGGCTGGCTGCCGGCCCGCAAGGCGGCCGGCATGGACCCGGTCAGGGCGCTCGCCGCCGGCTGAGCCCGGCCTCGCCTTCCAGCGGCACGCCGGTCGGGATCACCAGATCCGCCGTCAGCCGGGTGCCGGAGGCATCGGCGCGCACCAGCCGCACGCCGTCGGAGGCCAGCGGAAAGCCGCGCAGCACCAGGCTGTCCAGATGAAGATGCACATGGGTCGCATCGCGCGACAGGGTCAGGTCCTTCACCCCCACCGCCAGCCCGACGGCACCGGCCGCAGGCGGCACGCCGCGGCGGATATCGGCCAGCAGGCTGGCGGGCGACGCCCCGCCCGTGCCGCCCGCCGCGGCAATGCCGGCCAGCAGCCGCGAGGCCGCGATGCGCGCGGCCGACGGGTCGAGCCCCAGCCGCATCAGCAGGGCGATCAGCTCTCCATGCAGGGCCTGGGCGCCCTTGGCCATGGCCTCGCCCAGCCGGGCCGCGGCCCCGTCTTCGACCGTGATCCCCGCCAGACCGAGCGACGCCGCCGCCGTCCCGCCGGTGGCGGGCACGGCCTCGTCCTGCCCCTTGGGCAGATCCTCGCCCGCCACCGCCCTGTCGGCGACGCCCGCCGCCTCTGCCGGGCTCATGCCCATCAGGCGGAACAGGGCGGCCAGGGCGGCGCGCAGATCGCGCAGACCGGCAATGAAGGGGTCGCCCGCCTCCCGCTCGGTTCCCGCCGTCTCCACGCGCGCAAAGCCGGCTGAAGGCAGGCTGACCGTCAGGGGCAGCCTGGCAGAGAGAGGTCGTCCGGCAGAGAGAGGCAGATTCTCGGTAAGGGGTGGCCGGGACACCGTCGGCGGATCGCTCAACGCCGACGGTGTCGCCCTTGCCCCCTGGAACCGCAACGGGTTCCTGTCTGATGTAGAAGACACCATCGTGCCACCATCCGAAAATACACGGTCACCACCGCCCGATTGATCCGGCAGCGTGTTCCGACGGGCCGGGACATCCCTGGCCGTTTGATTTTCGTGGCACGATCATCGAACCGTCGTTTTCGCGGTCCGTTGGGCACAACTATAGCGTCGAAAGGCCGCTCGGTGCAACCATCAAGCCCGGTGACGCAGGCGTCAACGGCTCAGATAGCGCAACGCCTCGTCCAGGCCGCGAAGGGTCAGGGGATACATCCGGTCCTCCATCAGCTTCTGGGTGATCTTGGCGCTTTCGGTATAGCGCCAGCGCTGCTGGGGTTCGGGGTTCAGCCAGACCATCTTCGGGAAATGGTCGGTAAAGCGCTTCAGCCAGACCTGGCCCGATTCCTCGTTCCAGTGTTCGACCGATCCGCCCGGCATCACGATCTCGTAGGCGCTCATGGTCGCATCGCCGACGAAGATCACCTTATAGTCGGGGCCGAACTTGTTCAGCACGTCCATGGTCGGCGTGCGTTCCGAGAAGCGGCGGTAATTGTCCTTCCACACGTTTTCGTAAATGAAGTTGTGGAAGTAGTAATACTCCAGGTGCTTCAGCTCGGTGCGTGCGGCACTAAACAGCTCTTCGCAGATCTTGACGTGATCGTCCATCGATCCGCCGACATCCAGGAACAACAGCACCTTCACCTTGTTGCGCTTTTCCGGCACCAGCTTCAGGTCCAGCCAGCCGGCATTGCGCGCCGTGGAACGGATGGTGTCGTCCAGATCCAGCTCCAGATCGGAGCCTTCGCGCACGAAGGCGCGCAGCCGCTTCAGCGCCACCTTGATGTTGCGCGTGCCCAGCTCGACATCGTCGTCGTAATTCTTGAAGGCCCGTTGATCCCAGACCTTCACCGCCCGGCGGTGGCGCGACCGGTCCTGGCCGATGCGCACGCCTTCGGGGTTGTAGCCATAGGCGCCGAAGGGGCTGGTACCGGCCGTGCCGATCCATTTATTGCCGCCCTGATGGCGCCCCTTCTGCTCTTCCAGACGCTGCTTCAGCGTCTCCATCAGCTTTTCCCAGCCGCCCAGGGCCTCGATCTCGGCCATCTCTTCGGGGGTGAGGTGTTTTTCGGCCAGCTTGCGCAGCCATTCCTCGGGGATCTGCCCCTCGATGGCGGCGAAATGCGCCTGGGCGCCCTTGTAATAGGCGGCGAAGACCTGGTCGAAGCGGTCGAAATGCTTCTCGTTCTTCACCAGCGAGGTGCGGGCGAGATAGTAGAACTCCTCAGGGGAGAACTGGGCGAGCCCGGCCTTCATGCCCTCGATCAGGACCAGATATTCCTTGATCGTGACCGGCAGCTTCGCCTCGCGAAGCTTGAAGAAGAAATCGATCAGCATCCGGACCCGCCCTCTCGCCTCGACCTGTGCACCTATGCCTGCCCTCTGCCCCCGGCCTCAGCCCGGACGGCCGGGGCCTTCGGCCCGGCGGCGGGCCATGAACACCAGGCGCTGGGCCAGCGACACGTCCTGCTCGTTCTTGATCAGCGCGCCATAAAGCGGCGGCAGGGCCTTGTCCTTGGACTCGCGCAGCGTCTCGGCGTCCAGATCCTCGGCCAGCAGCAGCTTCAGCCAGTCGAGCAGTTCCGAGGTCGACGGCTTCTTCTTCAGCCCCGGCATCTCGCGCACGCTGAAGAAGATCTCCAGCGCTTCCTTGACCAGCAGCTGCTTGATGCCCGGATAATGCACGTCGACGATGGCGCGCATGGTGTCGGCATCGGGGAAGGCGATGAAGTGGAAGAAGCAGCGGCGCAGGAAGGCGTCGGGCAGCTCCTTCTCGTTGTTCGAGGTGATGATCACCAGCGGCCGGTGCACGGCGCGCACGGTCTCGCGGGTCTCGTAGACGTAGAACTCCATCCGGTCGAGTTCGCGAAGCAGGTCGTTCGGGAATTCGATATCGGCCTTGTCGATCTCGTCGATCAGCACGACCGACGGCTCTTCGCTGGCAAATGCCTCCCACAGCGCGCCGCGCAGGATGTAGTTGCTGACGTCCTTGACCCGGTCGTCGCCCAGCTGGCTGTCGCGCAGGCGCGAAACGGCGTCGTATTCGTACAGGCCCTGCTGCGCCTTGCTGGTCGACTTCACATGCCACTGGTGAAGCTGCCGGCCAAGGGCGCGCGCCACCTCTTCCGCCAGCATGGTCTTGCCGGTGCCGGGTTCACCCTTGATCAGCAGCGGACGGCCGAGGGTGAGTGCGGCATTGACCGCCATCATCAGGTCCTCGGTCGCGACGTAGCTGTCGGTGCCCGTGAATTTGGCCGGCTGCGTGGTCTGGTCCATGGCCCGTCTGGTCCCGTGAAAGCCTCATCTCTGGCCAGAGGGTAGCATCGCGACCGACGGGTTCAAGGCATTAAACCATTAAGCAAAATTTCAAGCGATGTTCGACCGCGCAAAAGTTGCATCGCACACACGGGCGCACGCCCGAAGGTCGATCAGATGCATCGACATCGATATATCGACGTCGATGGATCAGCGCTTCCGGGGCCGCCTCAGCGCCGCCAGCGTCGCCAGCACCCAGCCGATCAGAAAGGCGGTGCCGCCCACCGGCGTCACGAAGACAAGCGGCCGCCAGCCGGTGGCGGCATAGAGATACAGGCTGCCGGGAAACAGGATCGCGCCGGCCGCCAGCGCACCGGCCGCGGCCATCAGCAGCCGCGCGTCAAGCGCCACCAGCCCGCGATCGACCAGCGGCCGCAGCACCGCCAGGATCATCAGCGCCAGGGAATGCACCAGACCGTAGAGCGCCCCGGTGCGCACGATCTGCGCGGTGTGCAGATCCCCTGCCTGTTCCAGGCCATGGGTGGCGAAGGCGCCGGCCGCAACGGCGATCAGCGCGCCCAGCGTGCCGATGATCCAGATCGTCCGCGTCATCCGTCTTCCCTTCCGGTTGAGGTCCGTATCATGGGTCGATCCTGGCGGAAAGCTTGGCCCGAACGCCAGAGGGGCTTATATCCTGGGGCGCCTGCGCCGGACAAGGCGGCGCGCGGTCGCAGGCCTGCCGGCATATCCGCTGCCATGGCGCGCAGCCCAAGGGAGGGACGGGTTCGTGAAGGTCGTGGTTCTGGGCGCCGGAGTGGTTGGCATCGCCACTGCCTGGCACCTTGCCGATCAGGGGCACGAGGTCACGGTCATAGACCGCAGGATGGGCCCCGGGCTGGAGACGAGTTTCGCCAATGGCGGCCAGATCAGCCCCAGCCATGCCGAACCCTGGGCCAACCCCGCCACGCTGAAATCGTTGCCCGGCTGGCTGCTGCGCGAGGATGCGCCGCTGGTGTTCCGCTGGCGCGCCGATGCGGATCTCTGGCGGTTCGGCCTGCGGTTCCTGGCCAATTGCACCCGGGCGGCCGCGCGCCGCAACACCGAACGCGCCTGGCGGCTGGCCCGCTATTCCCTCGACGGCATGAAGGCGATCCGCGCCGCCGAAGGCTTCGCCTATGACGAGGCGAGCCGCGGCATCCTGCATGTTTTCGAAGACCCGAAAGGCTTCGACGCCGCCGGCCGCCATGCGGCCGAGCTGGACCGCACGCTCGGCATCCCCCATCAGGTGATGAGCCCGGCCGAGTGCGTGGCCCACGAACCCGCCCTGGCACCGGTGCAGACCCGGCTGGCCGGCGGCGTGTTGAGCCCGATCGACGAGCAGGGCGATGCCCGGCTGTTCACCGCCAACCTGGCCGAGAGGGTTGCGGCCAAAGGCGGCCGCCTGCTCTATGGCCGGAGTGTCGAGGCCCTGGAAACCGGCGGCGACCGGGTTACCGCCGTGCGGCTCGACATGGGCACGCGGATCGAGGCCGATGCCGTGGTCGCCGCCATGGGCAGTTTCACGCCGCTGCTGCTGCGCCGGATCGGCATCCGCCTGCCGGTCTATCCGCTGAAGGGCTATTCGGTCACGCTGAACGTCGCAGGCCGCAACGACGCCCCCCAGGGCAGCCTGACCGACGATGCCCGCCGGATCGTGTTCACCCGGCTGGGCGACCGGCTGCGCGCCGCCGGTACGGCAGAGCTTGCCGGCTATGATCTCAGCCTCAACCGGGTGCGCTCGCAGGCGATCCTGAAGGGCGTGCAGGCGGTGTTCCCTGAGATTGCGCGCGACGCGGTGCCGGACTACTGGTGCGGGCTGAGGCCAGCCAGCCCCGACGGCGTGCCGGTGATCGGCCCGACCCGCTTCCGCAACCTGTTCCTCAACACCGGCCATGGCACGCTGGGCTGGACCATGGCCGCCGGATCGGGCCGCCTGGTCGCCGATCTGGTCTCGGGCCGCACGCCGGAGATTTCGACCGAGGGGTTGACGCTCGACCGGTTCCGGATCTGATCAGGCCACATCTCAGGCCGCCGGCGCAAAATCCAAGGCGACCCGTCGGCCATGGCTGCCCGGTGCGATGGTCATGCCGATCCGCTCCGCCACCGCAATCGCATGGGCGACCGCCAGGGTAAAGCCCTGCACGGATACATGGCCGAACCCGTCGGCCGCGGCCGCCTCGGGCGGCAGGCCGCCGGTGACGGCAGGGGCGATGGACCGCGGCAGATCGGCATCGGCAAAGCCGCCGGGGGCCGAGACGGCGACTTCCGGCCGGCCGCCGGGTGCCTGCCGCAGCTCGATCCGCACCTCCCGACCCCGCTCCGTACCGGCGATCAGGCCCGAGAGGGTGAACATCAGCAGCTGTTTCAGCGCCCGTGGGTCTTCCCTGACCAGGCCCGATGCCGCGGCGGCTCCCCCCGGCGCCATCTGGGGCACCACGGTCACCACCACCTCGCGCCGCCCGGCATGGACCAGCTGCAGATTGGCGACCTCGCCCAGCAGCTGATGCAGATCCACCGGCTCCTGCCCGTCATGGGCGGGGCCGCCGCGGACCGGGCCGGCCTTGGCCTCGCTCATCTTCAACAGCCCGTCGACCATATGGAGCAGGTCGCCGCCGCTGCTGTGGATCAGCCCGGCATAATCGGAATAGGCCCGCGCGCCCACCGGCCCCATCATCTCGCCCTGGATCACCTCGGCGAAACCCAGAATGGCATTCAGCGGGGTGCGCAGCTCGTGGCTCATCCGCGAGAGCATTTCGAAATGCGCCTGGCGCTCGTCGATCAGCCGGCCGCGTTCGGCATGGACGGCATCCAGCGCGGCGTCCAGCCTGGTCACCGCCTCCTGCACATCGGCCATCAGCCGGCCGGCCTCGTCGACATGGCCGGTGGGCAGCGAGGGAACCCGGCCGCCGCGCATATAGTCATGCAGGGCATGCGAGGCCAGCCGCACCGGATCGAGCAGACAATGAAGCGCCCAGAGCGTCGCCCCCGTCCCGGCGAGCGTCGCCAGCAGCACCACCGCCAGCACCGGCTGCGCCTGGGCCCAGGGCAGATCCCCGGCAAGCATGAGATAGATAATAAGACAGACAAGAGGCACATGGACGCCGACAAAGCTGATCGCCAGCATTTTACCGACATAAGACCGGCGCAATCCCAAGTGATAGAGCGCCGCATAAAGCTTTAATTTTTTCATGAGGGGGTGATTTTTTCCAGATGAATCAAGACTATTGTCTGTTTTTAATTTAAGGAAGATTAGCTGAGATATCCACCGGTGAGGAATGCTTGAAATACAGGCCGACCTGCAACACAGGCAGGGCTTGAAGCCCCCGGCTTTCACCCTTGCCGTACCGGCCCGCCTGGATTAAAACAAGTAAGAACTTGGAAAAAGGAATTGCCATGCCCCCCGCAGGCCATGCCCGCACCCCCCGCCCGGCCAGCGACTGGGCCGAAATCCGCCGCGGCGGACGTTTCGGCGCCTTCATGGTGCTGTGCCTGGGCATCTGGCTGCACGCCGCCGACAGCCTGCTGACCACCACGGTCATGCCGGCGGTGACGGCGGAAATCGGCGGGCTCGCCTGGGTGAACTGGGCGCTGGCGCTTTACGAGCTGGGGTCGATCGTGGCCGGGGCCTGCACCGGGCTTGCCGCCCGCGCCGCAGGGCTCGGCCGGGCCACCACCATGGCGGCCACGGCCTTCGCCGTCGGCTGCGTCATCAGCGCCATCGCCCCCGATATGGGCACGCTGCTTGCCGGCCGGCTGGTGCAGGGGCTGGGCGGCGGCATGCTGGTGGCGCTGGCCCATGTCTCGGTGTCGCGGCTTTACGAGCCCAGGCTCTGGCCCAGGCTCTATGCGATCATGTCGGGGCTCTGGGGCGCCTCGGCCCTGGCCGGGCCGCTGGTCGGCGGGCTGTTTGCCGATGCCGGCCACTGGCGCGGGGCCTTCTGGGCCTTCGGCGCCCAGGCCGCCCTGGTGGCCGTGGCCGGCGGCCTGCTGCTCCGCCGGGTAACGGCCGCCGCCGAAGCCGCCGCCACATCGGGTGAAGCCCATGCCCTGCCCTCGGCCGCGGTTCCGACCGGCCGGCTGGCCCTGCTGATCGTGGCGGTGCTGGCGGTGGCGACCGCCGGCGTCACCGGCGACGCCCTGACCGCTGCCCTCTCGGGCCTGGCCGGCCTTGCCCTGCTCACCCTGTTCTTCCGTCGGGACGGCCGGGCGCCGCTGGGCCAGGGCCTGCTGCCGCCGGGCGCGCTCGATCTTCGCCGCCGACAGGGCATGGGGCTCGCCATGGTGCTGACGCTTTCGGCCGCAACCGTGCCCTTCACCGTCTACGGCCCGATCCTGTTCGTGGTGCTGCATGGGGCAGATGCCCTGACCGCGGGCTATCTGGTCGCGATCGAAAGCGTCGCCTGGACGCTGGCCGCCATCCTGCTTTCGGGCGCCGGCGCCCGGCTGGAGCCCTGGCTGATCCGCGCCGGCGCCCTGGTGATCGTGGCGGGCGTGGCCGGCTTCGCGGTGGTGGTACCCCATGGCGAGCTGTGGATGGTGGCCCCGTTCGCGGCCGCCCAGGGCGCAGGCTTCGGCATGTGCTGGGCTTTCCTGGTCCGCCGGATCGTCTCGGCCGTGCCCGACGAGGTCCGCGAAAGCGCCTCCTCGGCCGTGCCGACCATGCAGATCCTGGGCTATGCGCTCGGCGCCGCGGCCGCCGGCATCGCCGCCAACCTCTCGGGCTTCGGCGGCGCCCATGAAGGCGCCCTGCCCGACCCCGCCACGGCCCAAACCGTCGGCTTCTGGGTCTTCGCCGCCTTCCTGCCGGTCGGGCTGATCGGCATCATCGCGGCGGTCAGGTTGACGCGGGAGAGAGAATGACAGGCCGGAAAAGCTGTCAGCCAAATAGCTCGCTATGAGAGCCAAGTCTGAACAACAGAAGCGTTTCCGGGGTGGGCTTGCTATAAATCAGTAGTAGGTCCGGCCTGATATGGCACTCACGATATCCGGCCCAATTACCTGTAAGAGCATGATCCCGAGACTGAGGCCCCAAAGGCACATCGGCAGCCAAAGAATTCAGTATCACCATCAGAACGGACTCCAATGCAGAACGATGTCGGCCTTTGGCTTCCCGCTTGTAGTCGCGCTTGAAGGCAGAAGAGCGCTCAATCGTCCGCATTCAGATCCGCCATCAGATCCGACACGCTGTCGAACTTCTTGCCTTTGCCCTCGGCAAGCTCGCGCATAGCTTCCTGCGTGGCTGCGTTGGGCACCTTCACCTCGAACGGCAGACGCTGTTCCTCTGCAATGCGCATCATAAGCATGCGGATGGCGTCCGAAGTGGACAGCCCCATGACTTTCAATGCTCTGGCAGCACGTTCCTTGGTTTCCGTATCGATCCGTGCGCGGACATAGCTGTCAGCAGCGCTCATGGCACATGCCTCCTTCCATGGGGCGGTGTGGTTCTAATGTAGTCCTTCAGATGCATCTGGAAAAGAACCGACGCCCGCAGGCCAGGCCTGCGGGCGTCGGACGGTGGCGAGGTCCAGGCGGGAGCAACCCGGCCGGCCGTCAGGCGGCGCGCGAGAGCGCGTCGGCGGGGGTGACGGCGGTCAGGTTCTGGGCCTCGGCCACGGCCTCGATGGTCAGCTGTCCGGCATGGACGTTCAGACCGTTCATCAGATGCGGATCCTCGGCCAGCGCCCGGGCGGCGCCCTTGTCGGCGAGCGCCAGCACGAATGGCAGGGTCGCGTTGTTGAGCGCGAAGGTCGAGGTGCGGGCAACACCGCCCGGCATGTTGGCGACGCAGTAGTGGACGATACCGTCCACCTCGTAGGTCGGCTGGCGATGGGTGGTGGCGCGCGAGGTTTCGAAACAGCCGCCCTGGTCGATGGCGACGTCGACCAGCACCGCCCCCGGCTGCATGCGCCCCAGGAGCGGCCGGTCGATCAATTTGGGCGCCGCCGCCCCCGGCACCAGCACCGCACCGATCACCGCATCGGCCGCGGTCACGGCCTCTTCGATGGTCTCGCGGGTGGCATAAAGGGTGCGCATGGCCGGGCCGTAAAGCGCGTCCAGTTCCTTCAGCCGGCCGAGCGAGCGGTCGATCACCACCACCTCGGCACCAAGCCCGATGGCGAGCCGGGCGGCATTGGTGCCGACCACGCCGCCGCCCAGCACCACCACCCGCGCCGGGCGCACGCCCGGCACGCCGCCCATCAGCACGCCCCGCCCGCCCTGGGTCTTTTCCAGCGCATGGGCAGCGGCCTGAACCGACATGCGGCCGGCGACCTCGCTCATCGGCGCCAGCAGCGGCAGGCGGCCGGCCGCGTCGGTGACGGTCTCGTAGGCGATGGCGGTGGCGCCGCTTGCCAGCAGCAGCCGGGTCTGTTCGGGATCGGGCGCCAGATGCAGATAGGTGAACAGCAGTTGGCCGGGGCGGAGCCTGCGGCATTCCACCGGCTGCGGCTCCTTGACCTTCACGATCATGTCGCCGCGGGCGAAGACCTCTTCGGCATCGGCGGCGATGGTGGCGCCGGCCGCCTCGTAGGCCGCATCGTCGAGCCCGGCGCCCAGCCCCGCCCCCTGCTCCACCAGCACGTTGTGGCCATGATGGACCAGTTCGCGCACGGCGGCGGGGGTCAGGCCGACACGGTATTCGTCGGTCTTGATCTCTTTGGGTACGCCCAGAAGCATGGTGTTTCCTCCCCAGGAAAGACGCAGCGCCGCCTCCGCATCTCCGGGCCGCCGGGTCTTGTGCCGGCCTGGGCCAGACCGCCCGGGGGGACGCCCGGGCGGGGGATGCGGATCGGCGACGACAGCGCCGGTCGGATGATGGCGGATCAGGCGGTTGCCTTGATGGCCTCGGCCAGGACCGCATAAAGATGGTCGATCTGGGCCTCGTCGATGATCAGCGGCGGCGAGATGGCGATGATGTCGCCGGTGAAGCGCAGCAGCACGCCCTGCTCATAGGCCCGCACGAAGATCTCATAGGCCCGCTTGGTCGGCTCACCCGCCCGCGGCGACAGCTCGACCGCGGCGACCATGCCGTAATTGCGGATGTCGATGACGTTCGGCAGATCGCGCAGCGCATGCGCCGCCTTGCCGAAATACTCCGACAGGTTCGCCGCCCGATCGAACAGCTTCTCCTCGGCATAGATGTCGAGCGTGGCGAGCGCCGCGGCGCAGGCCAGCGGATGGCCCGAATAGGTATAGCCGTGGAAGAATTCGATCAGATGCTCGGGCCCGGTCATGAAGGTGTCGTAGATTTCCTTCTTGGCGAAGACCGCGCCCATCGGCACCGCACCATTGGTGATGCCCTTGGCGGTGGTCATCAGGTCCGGCGTCACCTCGAAGCTGTCGGCACCGAAGGCCTTGCCGGTCCGGCCGAAGCCGCAGATGACCTCGTCGAAGATCAGCAGGATGCCGTGACGGTCGCAGATCTCGCGCAGGCGCTTGAGGTAGCCCTTCGGCGGGATCAGCACGCCGGTCGAGCCCGCGATCGGCTCCACGATCACCGCCGCGATGGTCGAGGCATCGTGCAGCGCGACCAGCCGCTCCAGATCGTCGGCCAGCTCCGCCCCATGCTCGGGCTGGCCCCACGAGAAGGCGTTGCGGGCCGGATCATGGGTGTGACGCAGATGGTCGACGCCCGACAGCAGCGTGCCGAAATGCTTGCGGTTCGAGACGATGCCGCCCACCGAAATGCCGCCGAAGCCGACGCCGTGATAGCCGCGCTCCCGGCCGATCAGGCGGGTGCGGCTGCCCTCGCCGCGGATGCGGTGATAGGCAAGCGCCATCTTCAGCGCCGTGTCGACCGCTTCCGAGCCGGAATTGCAGTAGAACACATGGTCGATGCCGTCGGGCGCCAGCTCGACCAGGCGGCTCGCCAGTTCGAAGCTGAGAGGATGACCCATCTGGAACGAGGGCGAATAATCCATCTCCGAGATCTGACGGGCGACCGCCTCGGAAATCTTATCCCGGCCATGGCCGGCATTCACGCACCACAGACCCGCGCAGCCGTCCAGCACCTGACGGCCGTCATGCGAGGTGTAGTACATGTCCTTCGCCCCGACCAGCAGGCGGGGGGCCGCCTTGAACTGGCGATTGGCCGTGAACGGCATCCAATGCGCGTCCAGATCGTTCGGAACCGTGATGCGCGCCATGACCGCGTCGCTCCTGCTTGTTAGTCCCTCGCCGGGCGGGTTGCTCCCGCACCCCTTGGCCGCCGCCGCAATGGCGGCTGGAGTGGTTGTTAGTCCCTCGCCGGGCGGGCGCTACCGCGCCCTTGGCCGCCGCCGCAATGGCGGCTGGAGTGGTTGTTCGTCCCTCGCCGGGCGGGCGCTGCCGCAATGGCGGCTGAGGGGGATTGGCGACGACCAGCGGGCGTCGCCTCTCATCCTGTGGAACAGCCTAGCATTGGCAATTAAACTCGACAAAGTGATTTCCATGGGCGCTGCAAGTCATTGATTTTGCGTTGCAGCACCCTACGAATGTCAAATATCTTGAACAGGAACTGGCAGGCGGACGGCATGCAGCAGGGAGGAAGCGGGACGATGAGCGGCGATCTGGGCACGCGCCTTAAGACCATCCGGCAGATCTATGGTCTGTCGCAGCGCGAACTGGCCAAGCGGGCCGGGGTGACCAATGCGACCATCTCGCTGATCGAGCAGGACAAGGTCAGCCCCTCGGTCGGATCGCTGAAGAAGGTCCTGGAGGGGATTCCGATCTCGCTGTCGGAGTTCTTCTCGCTCGATCTCACTACCCGGCAGCGGGCCTTCTATCGGGCGGACGAGTTGACCCAGATCGCCCGCGGCTCGGTCGCCTATGCCCAGATCGGCGAGAATCTGAGCCGGCGGCGGATGCAGATCCTGCACGAGCGCTACGCCCCCGGGGCAGATACCGGCAAGCAGCTGCTGCGCCATGAATCGGAAGAAGGCGGGATCGTGGTCCGCGGCCGGATCGAGCTGACCGTCGGCGGCGAAAGCTGCGTGCTGGAAGCCGGCGACGGCTATTACTTCGACAGCCGCCTGCCCCACCGCTTCCGCAATGTCGGCGAGGAAGAAGCCGAAATCGTCTCCGCCTGCACGCCGCCGAGCTTCTGAGAATACATTGCCACTATGGCGCGCATAGCAATTTTGATGATGTCGCAACAGGATTGACTGTGCGCCGCCTTCATCCTAGGCTCCGGCTATGTCGATCGTGCACCGTCGGCCCGAAGGGATGGCGGATCGTCCCCCGATCCAGGCGCCTGAGCCCAGCCCGCCATCCCACCCGTTCCCGGTCTCTGGTCCCGGACCGGCACGGATCCTGCGCGGGCCGACCCCGCGATGAACGAACTGACGGCTGTTCCGCCGATGCGGAACAGCCGTCTTTGTCGTTCCAAGCCTGAAAGGACGGGCTTACATCGTCGTCTCGGACAGCGGCAGCGTGGTCTCCAGACCCGCCGCCTCGTCGAGGCCCAGCATCAGGTTGAGGTTCTGGACCGCGGCACCCGAGGCACCCTTGCCCAGATTGTCCAGCCGGGCGGCCAGCAGGATCTGACCGGCGGCATCATTGCCGAACACGAACAGCTCCAGCCGATTGGTGCCGTTCAGCTCGCGCGGGTCCAGGAACTTACCGTCGCGCAGACGGTCACCGCCGCCCGGGGGGGCGACGCTGACGAAGCGCTCGCCGGCATAACGTTCGGCCAGCACCGCCTGAACATCGGCGACGCCTGCCGCCTTCGCCAGCTGGGTCCGGGTCAGCGGCACATGCACCAGCATGCCGCACTTGAAGTGGCCGACCGCCGGCACGAAGAGCGGTGCCGCGGCAAGGCCGCCATAGACCGCCATTTCGGGCAGGTGCTTGTGCTCCAGCCCCAGCGCGTAGTCGCCATAGGGATAGGCCGCCTCGCGCCCGACCGGGGCGGCCGCCTCGTAATCTTCCACCATCTGCCGGCCGCCGCCCGAAAAGCCCGAAACGGCGTTGACCGACAGCGCCGCATCGGCCGCGATGATTCCGGCATCGACCAGCGGCCGCACCAGGGCAGTGAAGCCGGTGGGATAGCAGCCGGGGTTGGCGACGCGGGTGGCGCCGGCAATGGCCGCGCGCTGGCCGGGCAGCAGCTCGGCGAAGCCGTAGCTCCAGCCCGACTTGACCCGGTGGGCGGTGGAGGCGTCGAGCACCTTCACGGCCGGGTTCTCGATCATCGAGACGCTTTCGACCGCCGCCGCATCGGGCAGACAGAGGATTGCGAGGTCGACCTCGTTCAGCAGGCGTCGACGCTCAGCCGGATCCTTGCGACGCTCGGGCGCGATCGAGACCAGCGCGAGATCCTCGCGCCCGGCCAGACGTGCCCGGATCTGCAGGCCGGTGGTCCCGGCCTCGCCGTCGATGAATACGGTGGGCTTGCCGCTCATGGGAAGGGCCGCTCCTCGAAGAGTCGCATGGGATAGAGGTCGCATGGCTGTGCCGGCCAGGGCCGGCGCGGCGCACTATAGCGCAGCCGGCGCGGGCATGCGAGCGGTCGCACCCGCAGGGCTGCCCCGCAGGCCGATCTGGTCGAGACAAAAAAAAGCGGGCGGACCGAAGTCCGCCCGGAATTTGCTCGTGAACGGAAGGCCGGACAAGGGCCATGCGCGTACCCATTGCCCGGTACAGAAGACGGACCACCAAGCTCACCGGCGGCCTGACGGGTGGCGATCCCCCATCGCGTCCCCGCCTGATCGATCCGGTGACAGGACCATTCAACCTGTTCGTGATAATCGGCCCTTCCCGCCCCCGCTGTCAAGCTTGTGGCGAGTTAGGGTCCACATGTTATCGCTTCAGGTGTGGTGGGCTTGCAATGCGCCGGTCACCCGGTCAGGATCGGCCGCTGCCTTCCGCCGCCTGGAAGCCCATCTCCCGAGACAGACCGAGATATGCAGATCCTGATCGATGTATGCCTGCCGTTCTTCGCGGTGATCCTGACCGGCTGGATCGTCGGCCGGCGGCGCTTCATCGATGCGGGCGGGCTGGCCGGGCTCAACCGCTTCACCTATTGGGTGGCGCTGCCGCCCTTCCTGTTCGTGAAGGTCGCGGAAATCCCGCTGGGCCGGCTGCTGGATCCGAAGCTGATCGGCGCCTATTACGGCGCCGGGCTGATCGTCTATGCGATCGCGGTTGCGGGCGGGCGCCGGCTGTTCGGCGGGGGTCCTGCGATCTCAGGGATCCGCGGGCTGGGCGCCACTTTTTCCAATGTCGGCTATATGGGCCTGCCGCTGGTGATCTTCGCCTTCGGCCCGGAAGCCGCGGCGCCTGCCATGACCATCATCGTGCTCGACCATGTGCTGATGATGGGGCTGACCGTGCTGCTGATCGAAAGCGAGCGCGCGGCCGGCGGCGGGCTGAAACGGGCCCTGATCAAGATCGCCCGCGGGCTGGCCTTCAACCCGCTGATCCTGACCATCATCGCCGGTGCGCTCTATGGCGTCTCGGGGCTGCCGCTGCCCAAGCCGGTCGCGGCCTATGGCAATCTCGTCGGCCTGGCGGCGGCCCCTTGCGCACTGTTCGCGCTGGGCGCCAACCTTGCCGGCTGCTCGCTGGCCCGCGGCATGATCGAGGTCTCGGGGCTCGCTCTGCTCAAGATCGTGGTCCACCCCCTGCTGGTGCTGGGGATGGCCACCATCGTCTTCGCGCTCGACCCGCTGCTGGTCCGGATCCTGGTGCTGGAGGCGTCCCTGCCGATCGCGGTGTCGGTCTTCGTGCTGGCCGATCAGTACCGGATGGATACCAGCCGGATCTCGGCCGCGATCCTGGTCTCGACCCTGGGCTCGGTCGCGACCGTCTCTCTTGCCCTCACCCTGCTCGGCAGCTGACCCCGACGAAAGCCGGGATCAGCGCGGCGGCACCGCGCAGCCGTCGTCGGGCGAGCAGCCGTCGCCGTCAGCGTCGTCATCCGACATCCCGCCCTCGCCGTCATCAGCGACACCGCCACCGGCCGGATTGGTGGCGGCGCGGACCAGGGCCATCATCATCTGCTCGGGCGCCTGGGCGCCCATCACCGCCCAGCGGCCGTCGATGATGAAACAGGGCACGCCGTCGACGCCGATCCGCCGGGCCTGGGCATCGGCTTCGGCCATCATGTCGCGGTCGTCGTCAGAGGCGAGCCAGGCGCCGAGATCGGTGTCCTCGGGGTCGACCGCCAGGCCGATCCCGGTCAGCACCGCCGCATCGCCGATATTGCGGCCCTGCTCGAAAAACGCCGTGAACAGCGCCTCGACCACCCGGTCGCCGCGATTGCCGCCATCGGCCGCCGCCAGATCGCGCAGCTGCATGCGGTGGATCAGGCGGTGGCTGTCGAGCGTGTTGGGCATCACCGCCGCACGCTCGGGATCGATGTCGATACCCGCCTCGGCACCGGCGGCACGGATGCGGCCATAGATCTGGGCGGCACGCTCGGGCCCGCCGAACTTGGCCGCCAGATAGCCGGCCCGGTCGGTGCCCTCGCGCGGCATGGCCGGGTTCAGCTGGAAGGGATGCCAGCGCACCTCCACCGGCTGGGCAGCCGGGTGGCCCGCGAACATCTCCAGTGCCTCTTCAAGCCGGCGCTTACCGATGAAGCACCAGGGGCAGACGGTGTCGGAAATCACGTCGATACGCATGGTGCCGGCCTTCCGGTTGCGGACCCTGAAAAAACATGGGGACAGGAGCGCGGGAGAACGAGGCGCCTTCCCCGTCTCCCTTCACATGCGCCCGCCCCCGGGTGGATGCAAGCGCCGCCGCGCGATCAGCCGGCGAAGAGATCCCGATGGGCGTCGCGCAGCAGGTTCTTCTGCACCTTGCCCATGGCGTTGCGCGGCAGTTCGGCCGCGAACAGCACGCGCTTGGGCTGCTTGAAATTGGCCAGTTGGTCGCGGGTCACCGCCAGCACGCCGGCCTCGTCGGGCGCATCGGCCCCGGCCTCGCGGACCACCACCGCCACCACGGCCTCGCCGAAATCGGGGTGCGGCACGCCGATGACCGCGCTTTCTTCCACGCCCGGGATGCGGTCGATGACCAGCTCGATCTCCTTGGGGTAGACGTTGAACCCGCCCGAGATCACCAGATCCTTGGCCCGGCCCACGATCGAGACATAGCCGTCACCGTCGATGGTGCCGATATCGCCGCTGCGGAAGAAACCGTCGGCGGTGAAATCCTCGGCGGTCTTCTCGGGCTTGCGCCAATAGCCCTTGAACACGTTCGGGCCCTTGAGCTCGATCATCCCCGCCGCACCCGGCGCCACCGGGCTGCCGTCCTCGCCGGTGATGCGCAGCTCCACCCCCGGCAGCGGCCGGCCGACCGTGCCCTGGCGGCGATCGCCGTCATAGGGGTTGGAGGTGTTCATATTGGTTTCGGTCATGCCATAGCGCTCAAGAATACGATGGCCGGTGACGGCTTCGAACCGGGCGAAGGTCTCGGGCAGCAGAGGTGCCGAGCCCGAGACGAACAGGCGCATATGGGCGGTGGCGTCGCGGGTGAGCCCCACCTCGGCCAGCAGGCGGACATAGAAGGTCGGCACGCCCATCATGACGGTCGCCTTCGGCATCAGCGCCAGCGCGCGGGCCGCATCGAATTTCGGCTCGAACAGCATGGCGGCGCCCGAAAGCAGCACGCAATGGGTGGCCACGAACAGGCCGTGGGTGTGGAAGATCGGCAGCATGTGCAGCAGCACGTCGCGATCGGTGAAGCCCCAGGCATCGACCAGCGTCTCTGCATTGCTCCAGAGGTTCTCGCCCGAAAGCATCACCCCCTTGGGCCGGCCGGTGGTGCCCGAGGAATAGAGGATGGCGGCAAGATCATCGCGGCTGCGCGCCACCGGCTCGGCCATGCCCGCCGTGGCGCGGACCCGGTCGGCGAAGGCGCCGTCGCCGGTGGCGTCCAGCGTCGCCACCTCGATCGGCCGGCCATTGGTCATGGTGCGGGCCGCGGTTTCCGCCTCGGGCCGGCAGACCACCAGCCGCGGCTCGGCATCCTCGATGAAGTATTCAAGCTCGGCCGGCTTGTAGGCGGTGTTGAGCGGCAGATAGACCGCGCCGCGCCGCAGGCAGCCCAGATAGAGCATCAGCGCCATCGGCGACTTGTCGACCTGCACCGCCACCCGGTCGCCGGGCGCGACGCCCATCTGGTCGAGCAGGGCCGCGACCTGGCCCGAGATCCGGTCGGCATCGCCATAGGTGAGCACGCTGCCGTCGGGCCGGTAGAGCATCGGCCGGGCCGGGTCGGCCGGGAAACGGGCACGGATACGGGCGTAGAGGTTGTCGCTCACCGCGGGGCCTCCTCTCTGAGCAATTCTGGCCTGAGCAATTCTGGTCTAAGCAATCCTGGGCCCGGGCACGATAGGCCCGGCCGGGGAAGAGGACAAGCGCGGCGGCAGCCGGACAAGATCCGGCGGCGGGTGCTGAAGATCAGAGAAAATGAAACCAAGTCCAGAAATGCGAAACGCCGCGCTGGATCGTGAGATCCGCGCGGCGTTTCGCTGACGACGCTTGAGGATTGGCACCCCCAAGGGGAATCGAACCCCTGTTTCCGCCGTGAGAGGGCGGCGTCCTGGACCGCTAGACGATGGGGGCGTCGTCGTGTGGGCGGATATTTACAGCCAGCTGTCAGGCCGTGCAAGAGAAAAAATGAAGGTCAGATGACGAAATATTTCCGGGAGGATCAGGGGACCGGAAAATCAACGGCTTCGCGCCGTCCCGGCCCGCCTCGGCCTCCTCAGCGCCGGCCGTGGGCAGCCGCGATCGAGGCATGATCCAGGAAACGGTCGACCTCCGCCGGGTCGGTCGCCCACGAGGTGACCAGGCGGATGCGCACCGTGCCGGGCGCGGGCTCGGCCCAGCGATAGAAGCCGGCCCCGGCCTTCTCCAGCGCCGCGACGGCAGGTTCCGCCAGATCGACGAACAGCTCGTTCGCCTCTACCGGATGGGCGAGCGAAACGCCGGGCAGCGACTGCAGGCCGTGGGCCAGCCGGGTTGCCATGGCATTGGCGTGGCCCGCCAGCGACAGCCAGAGATCGCCCGCCAGATAGGCGCGGAACTGGGCCGACAGGAAGCGCATCTTGGGGATCAGCAGGCCGGCGCGCTTGCGCAGATAGCCCATCGCCTCGGCAAGCTCGGGGTCGAAGACCACCACCGCCTCGGCGCCCAGCGTGCCGTTTTTGGCCGAACCGAAGCTGAGCACGTCGACACCGGCGTCCCAGGTGATCTCGGCCGGCGCCACGCCCAGATGCACGCAGGCATTGGCGAAACGCGCGCCGTCCATATGCAGCCGCACGCCCTGCTCGCGGGCGATCGCGCCCGCCCGCCGGACCTGATCGGGGGTGTAGACCGTGCCGGCCTCGGTCGCCTGGGTCAGCGTGATCGCCGCCGGCTGGGCGGCATGAACGAAGCCGCGCGGCGCCGCGGCCAGCCGCGCCGCCAGCTGGTCCAGATCCATCCGGCCGTGATCACCGGGCACGAGCGAGAGCTTGGCGCCGCCGGTATAGAATTCCGGCGCCGCGCATTCATCCATCTCCACATGCGCTTCGCTATGGGCATAGATCGTGCCCCAGCGCGGGGTCAGCGCCGCCAGCGACAGTGCATTGGCGGCGGTGCCGGTGGGCGTCATGAACACCCGGACCTCGCGGCCGAACAGCACCGCCAGATCCTCTTCCAGCGCCGCCGAGACCGGATCATTGCCGTAGGACGGGACAGAGCCCTGATTGGCGGCGACCAGCGCCTCCATCACCTTGGGATGGGCACCCACGACATGATCGCTGTGAAAATTCATCGCATCCCCCTCTGCTTCGGACCACGATCGGTCTTGGCCGCACCCCGGCCACGCGGCGGGGCATGCGGGTCGTCGCGCGGCGCCTGCCGCCCGGTGCCGCCACGGGCTGCCGCCAGCGCCGGATCCAGCCGGAATTCGGCCGCAAGCTCCACATGGCGCGACCACAGGAACTGGTCGACCGGCATCACCCGGACCAGCCGGTAGCCGGCCGCGGCCAGGATCTTCGCGTCACGCACGAAGGTCACCGGATTGCACGACACTGCGGCGATCAGCGGAACGCCCGAGGCGGCCAGCTGTTCCGTCAGCGCCCGCGCGCCCGCCCGCGGCGGGTCGAAAACCGCTGCGTCCAGGATGGCGAGATCGCGGGCAGAGGGCGGCCAGCGCATCAGGTCGCGCGGCTCCACCGTCACCCGGTCGGACAATCCGGCCGCGGCAGCGGCGCGAGAGAGCGCCTCCAGCGCCGGGCCTTCCACCTCGGCCGCGATCACCCGGGCGCCGCGATGGGCCAGAGCGAGCGCGAAGGTGCCAGAGCCGGCAAAGAAGTCGCCGATCGTGCCGCCCTCTTCGATCACATGGCCGCAGACGCCGGCAACGAAGCTCACCAGCGCCTCTTCGCCCGAGGCTGTCGCCTGGGCGAAGCCGGCCGGGGGCGGTTCCAGCGCCACGCCGCCGCGATGAACCATCGGCGCCTGACGCCGCACCACCACCTCGGGCTCGGCCAGGATCGCCGGGGCATTGCCGGCGCGGGGGCCGCCGCGGGCGGGGCTCTTCTGGCGGCCCTTCGGGTTGCGGCCGCGGCCACCGCGCTGCGGTTCCGGCACCGGATCGGGTTCAGGCCGCCACGAGATCCGGGCAAGGCCGGCGGTCTCGGCGAAACGCGCCAGCGCCTGCAGCCCCTCGGCGTCGGGCGCCTGCGACAGCGTCAGCACCAGATCGACGCCGCCTTCGGTCGCCTCGGCATGGGCGTCCCGGAAATGGGTGGGATGGGGGTAGCCGTCGGGGCCGGCCATGAAGGCCCGCAGCTGCGGGATCAGCCGGTCGAGTTCGGGCACCAGCAGCAGGCAATGCTCCACATCGACGACATGGCGGCTGCCGGCCTCCATATAACCGACCACCGCCTTGCGGGCGGTCGCCCGCAGCTTCCAGCTGGTCCGGCGGCGTTCCTGCGGCTCTGCCGGCAGCATCGGCGCCAGTTTCGCGTCCTCGAAGCCGTTGCGGGCCAGAATGTCGGCGACCAGGCCGCGCTTCCAGCCGCGATAATCGTGCAGCGCCATGTGCTGCAGGGCGCAGCCGCCGCAGGGGCCGAAATGCGGGCAGGCCGGCTCTACCCGCACGGGGCCCGGCTCCACCAGTTCCAGCCAGCGGGCGCGGATGCGGTCGCGTTCCACCGTCTCCACGGTCGCCGCCACCAGATCGCCCGGCAGGGCATGGGACACGAAGACCGGCCGGCCCTCATACGAGCCGATGCCGTCGCCATGGCTGCCCAGATCGGTGATCCTCACCTCGATCTGTGTGCCCGGGCGCAGCCCGCCCGCGTCATCCTCGTCACCCGGGATGCCGTCCAGTTCCGCATCTTCGCGGTCGTCGTCGCGATCGTCGTCCACACATCGTCTCGTTTTTTGACGGGGCCGGTCCCATCATACCGCCGGCCCCTGGTCGAACATCGTTACAGGTGGTGCCGGGTCAAGGCTCGACCGGCCGCGGCGGGCCATAGGCCGCAGGCCGCCCCTCGCCCACCCTCAGCAGGCCTTCGGTGAAACAGCTGCCATCGGCCGCCAGCTGCCAGCAGCGGGCCTCGATCATCTGGCCGTCCTCGACCCGGAAGATCACCCAGATCAGCCCTGCCTCCCAGGCACCGGCCAGATCGGCGGCCGAGGGCGCGGCCGCCATGTCCGGATGGCCATGATAGAGGCCGATCACCGGCGCTGTCCCGTCCTCCCGCGACCGGCGCTGCAGACGCAGGCGCAGGGCCGGGTCGATCTCGAAGGCCCGCCGCGGATCCGGGGCGAGGTTGATCGAGGCCACCGTTTCGGTCACCTCGATCCCGTCGGCCCGGGCATGGCCCAGCAGCAGGCCGCAGCCTTCGGCCGGATAGGCGGCTTCGACCGTATCGACCGCCGCCCGCATCGCCGCCGGGCGGATCATCACCCGCGGCGCCCGGATCATTTCGCCTCGGCCGCCGCAGCCGCGGCGTTCAGCGGGATGCGCCGGATCAGCAGGCCGGAGGCCCGGTCGATCACCACCAGCACCTGCGCGCCGTCGGCCCCTTCGGCGACCATCATCACATCCTCGCCCGCCGCGGCCAGGGTGACGACCTTCTCGTCCGGCATCAGCGCCGGCCCGTCGCTGCCAACCGGGCGGAGCGGCGGGGCCGGGGCGGCTGGCGGGTTGGCGGTGCGGAAATCGCCGACGATCTGGCCGGGCGCCGCCGGCTGCGGCGCCGGGGTGGTGGCCTCGGGCGTCGCCGGTGCCGTCGCAACCGGGGCCCCTGCCGGCTTCTGGTCCTTGTTAGACGTCGCCCGCTGGTATATCAGCACGCCTAGACCGGCACCGACCACCAGGATGGCGATGCCGAGCCCGATGATCACCCGCTTCAGAATGCGGGTCATGCGCTGTTCGATCGTCTCGGGCGCCTTGTCGTTCATCTGGAAGTCCCCGATCCCCCGAAGGGAGTTGATGTTTTGAGCGGACGCGATTCCCGCCCGCCCGGCGACGACGACCTGCCCCGCGAGACCGCGGTGCCGGCCGATCCTGATCTGACCGCAGAGCCGGACCTCACCGCCGACGACGCGGCCGATGCAGACGAAGACGAGCCCCTTGCCGAAGCCGGCTTCGACGACGACGAGCTGTCGGCCCTCGAAGCCGCGGCGGTGCTGGGCGGCACGGTCGACATCACCCTGCCGGCCGGTTTCGCGGAGGAACGGGCGGATCGGCTGCTGGCCAATGCCGCGCCCTCGCTGTCGCGCGGGCGGGTCCAGGCGCTGATCCGCGACGGCCGGGTCACGCTCGACGGCGCGACGATAGCCGACGCCTCCCGGCGGGTAAAGCCCGGCCAGAAGCTGACCGTGACCGTGCCGGTGCCCGAGGAACGCCGCCTTGAGCCCGAGCCCATGGCGCTCGACATCGTTTACGAGGACGACTGGCTGATCGTGGTCGACAAGCCGGCCGGGCTGGTGGTGCATCCGGGCGCCGGCAACGATCGCGGCACCCTGGTCTCGGGGCTGCTGGCCCATGGCGATGGGCGGCTGTCCTCGATCGGCGCCCCCACCCGCCCGGGCGTGGTGCACCGGATCGACAAGGACACCAGCGGCCTGATCGTGTTCGCCAAGACCGATGCCGCCCATCTGGCCCTGGCCCGGCAATTCGCCGACCACACCATCCGCCGCGCCTATACCGCCATCGTCTGGGGCGTGCCGGCGGTCGATCCCGGCCGGATCGAGGGCAATATCGGCCGCCATGCCACCGATCGCCAGCGCATGGCCGTGGTCACCCGCGGCGGCAAGCCTGCGGTGACCCATTACCGGATCGCCAATATGGTCGGCGTGGTGGAGGTGTCGGAAAAGCCTCTGGCCTCGGTGCTGGATTGCCGGCTGGAAACGGGGCGGACCCATCAGATCCGCGTCCACCTCTCTCATGTCGGCCATCCGCTGGTGGGCGACCCGGTCTATGGCCGCAGCCCCGCCCGGCTGCAGCGGATGGAAGATCCGCGGATCAAGGCCATGTGCAGCTTCCCGCGGCAGGCCCTGCATGCCCGCCGGCTGGGCTTCGTGCACCCGGTCACCGGGCGGCGCCTGAAATTCGAAAGCCCCCTGCCGCAGGACATGCGGGAGCTTCTGGCTAGTTTGGAATTCTTCTAAAGTGTGATGGACGTCATCGTCCGGCTGTGTCAGTCTGGGGTACAAGACAAGCGTGCCCGGGAACGGGTGCGCCTGTCTACCCCGACCAAGGGCTCTACCCCGACCAAGGGCGGACCAGATGAGAAACCGCCTCACCCGGAAGGTGAAAACCGGGGGATGCAGATTCTCGCGGGCTCTTAAGGTCGTGGTAACGAAAGGCGTGACATCCTCGGGACGTCGAGGGGATGCATGGTCACGAAAAGAGCATGTCGTCCCCTGGGAACTTCGGGGTGATCATATCGGTTGGCCGGACAGAGAGACCGGAAGGCCGGACGGCACGGAAGATCGGAACGCCTGACGCCACGGAATAATGTGGTGCGGCCGCATCCGGATGGACGACCGGGACGTAAGATTGGTGCAACCTGAAACGTAGGATATTGGGCGGCGGCTCGTATAAGCCTCAGAAGAGGGACGAAAACCGCCCGAGATGAACTCAACGGGTCACGCGCGCCGGAAACTGGCGCACTGCTTGCATATCTCCCCGCGACGGGACGCAAGGGCCTTCGCTCCGCATGGTGCGGACGAACCCTGCCGGTCGCACCAGGGAGAGGCGCGGCCGGACCCACCCCACCGGGACCTTGACTCCCCTGGGGTCAGTCGAGAGGAGGCACGTGCCATGGCTTCACGCACGCCCCGCACCGCCGGACGCGACAACATGTTCGATGCCGGCCTCGGCCCCTATCTGCAGCAGATCCGCCGCTATCCCGTGCTCGAACTTGAGCAGGAGCAGCGCCTTGCCCGTCGCTTCCGCGACGAAGGTGATGTACGCGCTGCGGATCAGTTGGTCAACAGCCATCTCCGCCTGGTCGCAAAGATCGCGATGGGCTATCGCGGCTATGGTCTGCCGCTGGCCGATCTGATCTCCGAAGGCAATCTCGGCATGATGCAGGCGGTGCATCGTTTCGACCCCGACCGGGGCTTCCGGCTCGCCACCTATGCGATCTGGTGGATCCGTGCGGCCATTCAGGAGTACATCATGCGGTCCTGGTCGGTGGTCCGCATGGGCACCACCGCCTCGCAGAAGCGGCTGTTCTTCAACCTGCGCCGGGTGAAGAGCGAACTCGACATCATGGGCGAGGCCGGGCTCAACGACGATCAGGTGGCGATCATCGCCGAAAAGCTGGATGTCGAGCCCTCGGACGTGGTGGCCATGGAACGCTATCTGGACGGCATCGCCAGTTCGCTGAACGAGCCGGTGCGCCAGGAAGCCGATACCGAATGGCAGGACTGGCTGGAAAGCCCCGAGGACGACCAGGAAACCATGCTGGCCGAAGCCGAGGAAACCGGCCGCGCCCGCACCCTCATCGAAGGCGCGGTCGCAAGCCTCGGCGATCGGGAACGCGACATCTTCAGCCGCCGCCGCCTGGTCGACGCCCCGGCGACGCTGGAAGATCTGAGCCAGGTCTACGGCATCAGCCGCGAACGGGTGCGCCAGATCGAGGCCCGCGCGCTGGAAAAGGTCAGCCGCTGGGTGAAACGCGAAACCCGCCGCGAAATGGGCCGCACCCCGGTGCTGCCGGCGGTGGCGATGCATCACTGAAGATCAGACGGAAAGGGCGGCCGAGAGGCCGCCTTTTTTCGTATAAGCTGCAGTATGTTCGGGAGACTGATCTGCCCGGAACGACATGCACGGCAGGGTGCGACGCAATGACGACCGAGCTGAAGGTCCGGAATATCGACGGGTCGCTGTGCGTGGATCTTCCGGAGGAGATGATTGCGCGCCTGAACATCCGCGAAGGTTCCCTGCTCTATCTGGCCGAGACGGAGGATGGCGGATACCTGCTGGTGCCGGATCATCCTCATCGCGAGAGAATACTTGCGAAGGCCAAGGAGATCATGAAGCGCTACCACAACACGCTACACCGTCTTTCGCAGTGACTGCCGTACCCATCCCGACTGCGCCCTGAACGATCACCATCGGGCGGATCTGCCTAAGCTTTCGGCAGATCCGCCCTTTCGCGTCCAGTGCCCGGCAGGGGCTGGAGGGGGAGCGAGACGACGAATTCGGCGCCGCTGCGGCCGGTGCCGAGGCCCAGGCGGCCCCCGAAGCTTTCGACGATCTGGCGACTGATGGCGAGGCCGAGCCCGGCGCCGGTCTGCTGATGGGCCGAGCCGCGGACGAATTTTTCGAAGATCCGCTCCCGATCCTCTTCGGGCACGCCGCGGCCATTGTCGCGGACGCTCGCCTCGTAGATGTCGCCGCGCACGCGGCTCGACACCACCACCTGGGGCACGGGGTCGGTGTTGTATTTGATCGCATTGGCGATCAGGTTGACCATCACCTGGGCGAGCTTGTCGCGATCGCCCAGGATCAGGACATCGCGGGTCCGCGTGCCCCGTTTCAGCACCACGCCCGAGCGCAGGGCCAGCGCCTCGCAGCTTTCGATCGCCTGATCCAGCGCCATTTCCGGATCGAGCAGGCCCGGCGACCACGACAGGCCCCGGGTCTCCAGCAGGTTCATATCCAGAATCCCGTCCAGCAGCCGGGTCAGGCGCAGGCTTTCATTCTGGATGATGCCGAGGAATCTGAGCTTCTTCGCTTCGTCCAGATCCTGGTTTTCAAGCAGGATGTCACTGAACGAGCGGATCGAGGCCATGGGTGTGCGCAATTCGTGGCTGATCTGGCTCAGGAAATCATCCTTCTGCTTGTCGACCTCGCGCAGCCGGGCATTGGCCCGGGCCAGTTCCGCGGCCGTGCTCTCGATCTGCTGCGACTTCCGCTCCAGCTCGGCCGAATAGGCGCGGATGCGCTCGGTCTCTCCCGCCAGCCGCTTCAGTTCTTCGACGCTGATCGTCTCGCTGGAGACGATGCGCGAAATCATGGTCCGGGCCGAGGCGGCGCCGATATGGGCGGCGAGCCGCTGCTCCACCGCAGTGATCAATTCGTCGCTCGCCACCGTCGCACGGCCCGCCCGGCGGTCGCGGACGAAGATCTGCACGGTTTCCGCGGGGCCCAGCACCCGGTCGGCGATCTGGCGCAGTTCGGTGATCGGGGCCGTGCGGCGCAGCACCCGCTGCTCGCTCTCGGTCCGGCGGCGGAAGACATCGATGAACAGCGCCGATTGCAGCCGGGCGAGCGGCGTCGGCTCGGTCATCATCGAGACGACGACGAAGAGCGCGGTGTTGACGAACAGGCTCCAGAAGGCGGCATGCACCAGCGGGTCGAGCCCGCTCAACCCGAACAGCGTGCGGGGCTTCAGCCAGGCCCAGCCGAAGGGGCCGTTCTGGACCAGCGCGGTCGAGATCAGGAAATGGTCCTGGAAACTGGGCAGGAACAGCATATAGGCCCAGACCAGGAAGCCGGCGATCATGCCGGCGAGGGCCCCTTTGTGGGTCGCCCGCCGCCAATAGAGCCCGCCGACCAGCGCCGGCAGAAACTGTGCTGCGCCACAGAACGAGATCAGGCCGATATCGGCGAGCGCCCCGGCCGTGGCGGCCAGACGGAAATACAGAAAGCCCAGCAGGATGATGAACAGGATGCTGGCCCGTCGCGAGCCCAGGATGAAGCTGCGCACGGTTTCGGCATTGGCATCCGACAGCGACGAAAAGCGCAGCGCCAGCGGGGTCACGATGTGGTTGGAGATCATGGTCGACAGCGCGATCGACGACACGATCACCATTGATGTGGCCGAGGAAAACCCGCCGATGAAGGCCATCAGCGCGATCACGTCCTGGCCGGCATCCAGCGGCAGGGTCAGCACATAGAGGTCGGGATTGGCATCGGGTGGCAGGCGGTTGAGCCCGGTGACCGCGATCGGCAACACCAGCAGGCAGAAGACGAAGAGATAGAGCGGAAACAGCCACGAGGCGGTGCGCAGCTGGCGGTCGTTGGAATTCTCGACCACCGTCACCTGGAACTGGCGCGGCAGACAGATGATCGCCGCACCCGACAGGATGCAGAGCGTGACCCAGCGCACGCCGAAGGTCTGCTGCGGATTGGTGAGGCTGACGGGCGCATCGGCAAGGGCGGCCGCGGGGGAGCCCGCCAGCCAGAACACCACCCAGAGTCCGACCGCGAGCAGCGCCACCAGCTTGACCACCGCTTCGAGGGCGATCGCCGCGATCACGCCGTGATGGCGCTCGTTCACGTCGATATTGCGCACGCCGAACATGATCGAGAAGACCGCGAGCCCCAGCGCCACCCAGGCGCCCGACCAGTAGTCGGGCACCAGATCGATCTTGGTGGCGGTGACGGCACCCGCCGGGAAGGTGATCACCTGGAAGCTGGCGGTCAGCGCCTGCAGCTGAAGGGCGATATAGGGCGTGGTCACGACCAGGGCCACCAGGGTGACCACGGCGCCCAGCGCCGGGTTCTTGCCGAACCGGGCCGAGATCAGGTCGGCGATCGAGGTGGTGTTGTGCACCCGCCCGACGGTGACCAGCTTGCGCAGGAACACCCACCAGCCGGTGAATACGATGGTCGGGCCGATATAGATCGTGGCGAATTCAAGCCCGCTGCGCGCCGCCGAGCCCACCGCACCGAAAAAGGTCCACGAGGTGCAGTAGACCGAAATCGACAGGGTGTAGATCAGCGGCGAGGCCGACCAGCGGGCGCGCCCGGCCCGGGCCTGCCGGTCGCAGATGAAGGCCACGGTGAACAGCACCGCGACATAGAGCAGACAGACGGTGATGACCAGATTGGCCTGGAGCATCGGTTCAGCCCCGCCCTGCCCGTCTGCGCGGCGCCCGGGACCCCGTCGCCGTTTCCTGCCGGCGCAGCCGCTCTGCCACGACGAGGGCACCGGCCACGATCAACGCCCAGACCCCGAACAGATAGACCACGATCAGCGGAATGCCGGCGATCTGCACCGGGGCCGCGAAGATCAGGATGATCGGCGGCATCAGCAGCAGAATGGCGGCATAGGGCAGCACGCCGGCCAGGTCGCGGATGCCCTGCCCCTGCCCCTGATCGTATCCCCCGCCCTCGTCGACGGGATCGCCTTCCATGGATCAGGCCCCGACGAAGTGGCTGACCCGTTCCACGATATGGGCATTCGAGAACGGCTTCACGATGAAGGCGCTGGCGCCGATCTGCTCGGCCATCTCCCGGTCATGGGCCTGGCCCTTGGCCGTGAGCACGATCACCGGCAGCCCGCCGATCGTCCGATCGGTCCGGATCGCCCGCAGCACGTCGAAACCGTTCATGCCCGGCAGCATGACGTCGAGGATAACGGCTTGAAACGGCTGTCGTCGCAGCCGGTCCAGCGCATCCGCGCCATTGGCGATGGTGTCGACCTCGAAGCCTGCCCGCGTGAGTATGAAGCTCAGCGACTCCGCGATATTCGGCTCATCTTCGGCGATGAGTATGCGCGCCCTTGACAAGGCATCTATCCTCCCCGGTTTTTTGTCCAGCCTACAGCCATCGCCGACCCGCCCCCAAGGGTTTTCCGGATCATGTGATCAACGGGGCTTCCTGGCGATGGTCGCAACCGTTGCGCGGACAGAGCCGGCAGACCGTGCCGAGGGGGATGGTGGCGGTGGCCCGGTCGATGCCGTCGCCCTGCACCAGCCGGTCGGCATCGGCGGCCGCGGCGGCCAGCATCACCGACAGCAGGTGCCGGGGCCGGTCGGCCGCAGGCGGCCGCTTTTCCACCGCGCGGGCGAAGAACAGGAAGGCATCGCCCGAGGGCAGTTCACCGAAGGCGCGCGCCGTCACCCCCGGGGTCTGGAAGGCGCCGTAGATCGGCCAGAGCGGGCAGGCATTGCCATAGCGTGGCAGCGGCAGCCGCGGCAGCGACATGCGCTTGGTCACATAGCCGGAACTGTCGGAGCGCATGAAGGCGAAGCGCACCCCTTCGGCGCCCGGCCGGCGGAGCGTGGCGGCCCGATGCGCGGCCTGTTCATAGGAAACGCCGAAGATCCGGCCCAGCCGGTCCAGGTCGTAGCGATGGCGCTCCGCCGCCTCAAGAAAGCGGTCATAGGGCATGACGATGGCGGCGGCCATGTAGGATTGCAGCGCCGCCGCGGCCAGCACCCGCGCCTCGTCGGTGCCGAGTGCCGGATGGGCGGCGACGAAGGCCTGGATCTCGTCCCCCGCCAGCACGGCGGCAAGATCGCGCAGCAGGCCGAAGCGCCGCCGCTCGGGCGTCAGCGGATCATCCTCGGGCAGGGCGATCCCCAGCCGGGCGGCGGCGGCAGCTTCGGGCGTTTCTCCCCGCCGCAGCCCGGTGCGGAACCCCTCGGCCGCCGTTTCGAGGAACGGAAAATGATTGCCGGTCTCATAGATAAACGTGTCGACATGTTCCATCACGGTCGAGGACCGGACCCGCATATGGGCGCTGTCGAAAAACCCGGCGAGACGCTGAGCGGTTTCCGCCAGGCGGTGGCTGTCCGAGGCGACGATGGCGGTGAAACGTGCCCGGTCCGCCTCTTCCAGATCGCCGCCTTCCAGGATTTCGGCCGCCGACGACACCGCCGCCGCCCGGGTCAGGATCCGGTGGACGCTCTCGCCCAGGAAGGGGTCGTGGTTCAGCCGGTCGGCCATGGCCAGCACCACCTGGCGCTGATCCATCCAGGCCCGATAGACCCCGAGCAGCAGCGCCGCCCAGCCGGGGGCCCGGCCGACCAGTTCCTCGGCCGCTTCGGCGGGCGGCGCGCCATCGGACACCGCCGGATCGGCGGCGATCTCGTTCAGCATGTCGACCAGCCGACGCTCGGCACCGCCATCCAGCAGGCCGCGGGGCACGCCGATCCCGCGGGCGATCCGGTCCAGCAGCTCCCCCGCCACCGGCCGGCGATCATGTTCTATCAGGTTGAGATAGGCCGCAGAAATCCCTGCGCGACGCGCAAGCGCGCCCTGCGTCAACCCCGCCTCCTTGCGCAGGGTCCGGATCTTCATGCCGGTCAGCGTGCGCGACATTTCCCCTCTCCCCACCAGCGCTCTTGTAAATTAATCACAAAACATGGACATATCGACTCAAAAGATTTACAAAATTATATAACCAAAACAATGACTTATTGAAACACGTCACAAATGAGGGAAGGATAGTGCCCAGGCGGGAACGCCTGACGCGCCGGCCCGCGGATCGGCGCGATCAAGATACGGGAGGAGACATAATGAGCATCGTTCGGATGAACCGACGTGCCTTCCTGAGGAGCAGTGCACTCGTCGGTGCCGGGCTCGCCGTACCGACCATCTTCACCAGCGCCTCCAGAGCCGCGGACTTCTGCAACGCACCGACCGGCAGCACCGTGACCCTCGGCTTCAACGTGCCCCAGACGGGGCCCTATGCCGACGAGGGTGCGGACGAGCTGCGCGCCTATCAGCTGGCCGTCAAGCACCTCAACGGCGAGGGCGACGGCGGCATGCTGAACACGTTCAAGGGCTCGCAGCTGAAGGGCAACGGCATCCTGGGCAAGAAGGTCGCCTTCGTCACCGGCGACACGCAGACCAAATCCGATGCGGCCCGCGCCTCGGCCACCCGCATGATCGAGCGTGACGGCGCGATCATGATCACCGGCGGCTCGTCGTCGGGTGTGGCCGTGGCGGTGCAGTCGCTTTGCCAGGACGCCGGCGTGATCTTCATGTCCGGCCTGACCCATTCCAACGACACCACCGGCAAGGACAAGCGCCGCAACGGTTTCCGGCACTTCTTCAATGCCTATATGTCGGGTCAGGCGCTGGGGCCGGTGCTGGGCGAAGCCTATGGCAAGGACCGCAAGGCCTATCACCTGACCGCCGACTATACCTGGGGCTGGACCCAGGAAGAATCGATCAAGGCGGCCACCGAGAAACTGGGCTGGAAGACGGTGGCAACCGTCAGAACCCCGCTCGGCGCGGCGGATTTCTCGCAGTATCTGACCCCGGTGCTGAGCTCGGGCGCGGATGTGCTGATCCTCAACCACTATGGCGGCGACATGATCAACTCGCTGACCCAGGCGGTGCAGTTCGGCATGCGCGACAAGCAGGTGAACGGCAAGAATTTCGAGATCGTCGTCCCGCTGTTCTCGGAACTGATGGCCCAGGGTGCGGGCGATGCCGTGAAGGGCATCTACGGCACCGCCAACTGGGACTGGAAGCTGGAGGACGAAGGCACCAGGGCCTTCACCAAATCCTTCGGTCAGGAATACGGCCAGCCGCCGTCGCAGGCCGCCCACACCTGCTATGTGCAGGCCCTGCTCTACGCCAATGCCTGCGAAATGGCCGGCACCTTCAATCCCGAGGGTGTGGTCAAGGCGCTGGAGGGCTTCAAGTTCGACGGGCTCGGCAACGGTCCCACTCTCTATCGTGCCGACGATCACCAGTGCTTCAAACCGGTGCTGGTCGTGCAGGGTAAGGAGAACCCCGCCGACAAGTTCGACCTGATGCGTATCGTCAAGCAGGTGCCCACCGAGGACGTGATGTACGACGCCGCAATGTTCGGCGGCGAGCTCGGCCCGGTCAACTCCCGCTGCTGACCCGTTGAGGGATCCAGGGCCGGCCCCGGCGACGGGACCGGCCCGTCCTCATATGCGCGCGTCGCGCATGCGCGTATCTCCTGCCCTCTTGGAAGCGGCCCGCGCAGGCGGGGCTGGAAAAACCCATGGACGCATTCGCTCTCCAACTGCTCAACGGTCTGGACAAGGGCGGCGCCTATGCGCTGATCGCCCTGGGCCTCACTCTGGTCTTCGGCACGCTCGGTGTGGTGAATTTCGCCCACGGCGCCCTGTTCATGATCGGCGCCTTCATCGCCGTCAGCGTGAACGGGCTGCTGCGCCTGGAAACCGTGACCATCGATCCCACCAAGCTGACCCCCTGGGGATCGCCCATGGAGGTGCGCACGCCCCTTGTTCAGGCCTGGCTGGGCGATTTCGGCGGCTTCCTGTTGCAGTATTCGGTGCCACTGTCGATCCTGGTCGCGATACCGGTGATGCTGCTGCTGGGCGTCGCCATGGAACGCGGGCTGATCCGCTATTTCTACCGCCGCACCCATGCCGAACAGATCCTGGTGACCTTCGGCCTCGCCATCGTGCTGCAGGAGCTGATCAAGGCCGCCTTCGGCGCCAACCCGATCTCGATGGCCGCGCCGCCGGCCTTTTCGGGCAGCGCCAATATCGGCGAGTGGATCGGGCTCGGCGCCGGGGTGATCTATCCCTGGTGGCGGCTGGTCTATCTGGGCTTCGCCCTGGTCATCATCGCGGGCGTGATCGCCTTCCTGCAATTCACCACCTACGGCATGGTCGTGCGGGCCGGCATGCAGGACCGCCAGACCGTCGGTTTCCTGGGCATCAACATCCAGCGCCGCTTCACGATCGTCTTCGGCATCGCGGCCGCGGTCGCCGGCATGGCGGGGGTGATGTACACGCCGATCGTGCCGCCCAGCTACCATATCGGCATGGAATTCCTGGTGCTCTCCTTCGTCGTCGTCGTGGTCGGCGGCATGGGATCGATCAGCGGTGCGGTCGCCGCCGGCTTCCTGCTCGGCATCCTGCAGAGCTTCGCCTCGATGACCGAGGTCAAGGCCGTGATCCCCGGCATCGACCAGGTGATCGTCTACCTCGTCGCCGTCGCCGTGCTCCTGATCCGGCCGCGCGGGCTGATGGGTCGCAAGGGCGTGATGGAGAACTGAGATGCGCACGCTTCGCCACGACCTGATCTATATGGCCGTCTTCACCCTGGTCATCCTGACCATGCCGCTGTGGATGCAGCCCTTCGGTGCCGCCTATCCCGATCTGCTTCAGCGGTTCGCGATCTACGGCATTCTGGCCATCGGCTTCAACGTCCTGTTCGGCATGACCGGCTATCTGTCCTTCGGCCATGCCGCCTTTCTGGGCGTCGGGTCCTATGCCGCGATGTGGTCGTTCAAGCTGCTGACCATGAGCGCCATCCCGGCGCTGATCTTCGGCGTGCTGGTCTCAGGCATCTTCGCCGCGGTGATCGGCTTCATCAGCCTGCGCCGCAGCGGCATCTATTTCTCGATCCTGACGCTCGCCTTCGCCCAGATGTCCTACAATCTGGCCTATTCGGTGCTCACCCCCATCACCAATGGTGAAACCGGGCTGCAGCTGTCGCAGAGCGATCCCAGGGTCATCGATGCGGCGCTGGGCGTCGAGCCGACCGTCGGCCTGCCGGTGCCGACCATCTTCGGCATGGATATGAGCGGCTTCGGCGGCTTCTATTTCTGCGCGGTGCTGCTGATCCTGGGCTTCTTCCTGACGCTCCGGATCGACAATTCGCCCTTCGGCATGATGCTGCGGGCGATCAAGTCCAACCAGACCCGCATGGCCTATACCGGCTTCAACACCCGGCCCTATACCATGGCCGCCTTCGTGATCTCGGGCATGTATGCCGGCCTCGCCGGCGCGCTGCTGGTGGTGACCGACCCGCTGGCAGGGGCCGAGCGCATGCAGTGGACCGCCTCGGGCGAGGTGGTGCTGATGACCATTCTGGGCGGCGCCGGCACCCTGCTCGGCCCGCTGATCGGGGCGACCGTCATCAAGTATTTCGAGAACATCTTCTCGGCCTATCACCATGCCAAGCTGGAAGATGCGCTCTCCTTCCTGCCCGACGGGCTGCAGCACACCATGGTAACGGTCATCTCCCCCTTCGTGGGCGAGGGCTGGCACCTGACGCTCGGCCTGATCTTCCTGGTGATCGTGATCTTCCTGCCCGGCGGGCTGATGGAGGGCGCCCGGCGGATCCGGGCGGCCTGGACACGGCGCCGGCAGCCTGCGACGGCGGATCAGACCACGGGCGGCCTGCGCCCGGCCAAGGCGGAATAGGAGATGACGGCCATGGAGAATGCAGTCCTCCACGTCGCCGATGTGCAGAAGAATTTCCGGGGTCTGAAGGCGCTGTCGGATATCGACCTCCAGGTCATGGAGGGCACCACCCACGCCATCATCGGCCCGAACGGCGCCGGCAAATCCACTTTGCTCAATGTCTGCATCGGGCGGCTGCCGCCGGATTCGGGTGCCGTGGTGTTCGACGGCGAGGTCATCACCGGCAAGAAGCCGCACGAGATCAACCAGATGGGCATCGCGCGCGTCTTCCAGACGCCCGAGATCTTTCCCGATCTCACCCTCTTGCAGAATGTGATGGTGCCGGCCTTTGCGAAGCGCGACGGATCGTTCAGGCTCAACCCGTTGCAGATGGTGTCGGCCCAGGCGGCGATCCGCGACGAGGCGGAGCACTGGCTGACCGATGTCGGGCTGAAAGAGCACATGCACCGCACCGCCGGCAGCCTGTCGCGCGGCGACAAGCGGCGGCTGGAACTGGCCATGGCGCTGGTCCAGCACCCCCGCCTGCTGCTGCTGGACGAGCCCACCGCCGGTATGTCACGCCACGACACCAACTCCACGATCGATCTGCTGAAGAAGATCAAGGAGCGCGGCATGACCAAGGTGATCATCGAACACGACATGCATGTGGTGTTCTCTCTGGCCGACCGGATCACCGTGCTGGCCCAGGGGCGGATCATCGCCGATGGCGCGCCCGACGAGGTGCGCGCCAATCCGAAGGTGCGCGAGGCCTATCTCGGAGGAAACCACTGATGAACGCGATGCCTTCCGCCGGGCCGGCCGCCGCCTCCGCCAAGGCCCCCTATTTCAGCGTGCGCAACATTCACGCCTATTACGGCGAAAGCTACATCGTCCAGGGGGTCAGCTTCGACATGGCCGAGGGCGATGTCGTCGCCCTGCTCGGCCGCAACGGCGCCGGCAAGACCTCGACGCTGCGCACCCTTGCCCGGGCCACCGACCCTGAACTCAAAAGCGGCGAGATCTGGCTGAACGGCGCCGCGCTGCACAAAATGCGCGATTTCGAGGCGGCCAAACACGGCGTGCAGCTGGTGCAGGAAGACCGCCGGATCATCCCCGGCCTGACGGTTGAAGAGAACCTGCAGCTGGCCCAGATCGCCGAGCCCAAGGGCTGGCCGCTGGAGCGGATCTATGAACGCTTCCCGCGGCTTGCCGAACGGCGCCACCAGGAGGGGGTGACGCTGTCCGGCGGCGAACAGCAGATGCTGGCGGTGGCCCGCGCCCTTGCCCGCGACCTGAAGCTGCTGCTGCTGGACGAGCCCTATGAAGGGCTGGCGCCGGTGATCGTGGAAGAGATCGAGCGCATCGTCGCCGAGATCAAGCAGATGGGCATCACCACCATCATCGTCGAACAGAACGCGGTCGCGGCGCTTCAGCTCGCCAACCGCGCGCTGATCCTGCATATGGGCGAAATCGTCTTCGACGGCTCGGCGCAGGCCGTGCTCGACGATGCGGAGCTGCGGAACGAGTATCTGGCGATCTGAGGCCGGCCAGACCTTACGACGACGGCATCACCCGGTGATGCCGTCGCCCCATTCTTCGCGCAGCTTTTCCTGGCGGGCTTCGAGTTTCGCGACCGAGCGGTCATGGCCGGCATCGGCGAAGACGCCGGCGACCAGCGGCGCCAGCCAGACCAGCGACCAGCCGACCCCGGCGGCACCATACATCTGCAGCCAGACGATCGGATCGCCGACCATCATCCGCGCCTGCGACAGCAGATGGCCGGTCAGCCACAGATCGCGCAGCACCGGCAGCACGCCGGCCAGATTGCAGGCGGTGATGCATTTGGCGGTATAGGCGCCGGGCCGGTTTTCCATGAACACCGCCACCAGCGACGGCGCCATGCCGATCGCCAGCACCAGGGCGGTGGGGGTCGCGAAGATCGCGAGCGTGCCCAGCACCGCCAGAAAGGTCAGCGGCAGGGTCATGCTCTTCTGTTTGGCCGGCGCGCGCCGGGCCGCGGTCTTCTTCTTCGCCATCCTTGCCCCCGCCGGTCAGACGTCGCCCAGGGTGAGCGCCGCCAGCACCCCGAGCAGGATCATATAGCCCAGCATCGCCGCGACCTGGCGGCCGAAATGCTGCGCCTCCAGCCGCCGGGCCGCCCGGGTCTCGTTCAGCCGGCGGATGCCGAAAGACAGCTGGGCATGCAGCGCCTGGGCATTGGCCATGCCGCGGTTGTCGGCCTCGCGCCGTTCGGGATTGTCGACGATCGCCCGAAGCGCGTTCAGGGAGCCGAGCGGCGCCACCCGCTCCAGCTCTTTCTCCATCCATTCCCGCGTGGTCTTGCCGTTATAGCTCTGCACCACCGGCCCCAGCCGCTGCACCAGCCAGCGGGCCAGCATCGGCACGCGCACCTGGGGCTGGGTTTCCTGGGCGAGGCTCAACAGGTTGAGCTGAGCAAGCCGTTCCGAGGCCTCGCCGTCGCCGCCCACCACCACGCCGCGCAGCGCCCCGGCATAAGAGATGCTGAGTTTGGTGGCGATGAAGGCGGCAATATGGCGGTCGACCGGTGCCGTGCCCCGCCCCGCCCCGCGGGCGCGGTGATCCAGCGCCATCAGCAGGTCGGCCACGCTCTGCGGATAGGCGTCGGCGACCAGCGGGCTCAGGCATGGCAGGGTCGGGTTCAGGTCGTAGAGCACCCGCTCCAGCCCGAAGCCCATCATCGGCTCGGCCACGAAACCGCGCAGCCGCATGAAATCGGCCATCTCGCTCTGCGCCAGGCGCCGCTTGGTCTGATCGTTCGGATCGACCAGGCTGAGCCCGATCATCGGCAGGCCTTCCATCAGTATTTCGGCCATGGCCTGGCGGGTGTCGCGGCCGTCGTCGAGAAAGGCGACCGCGATCAGCGGCCCCAGCCCGTCCTTCATCACCGCCACATGGCGCAGCCGCAGCGGCCCTTCAGGATCGAGCGCCGCGAGCACCCGGGCGAGCGTGGCATCGCCGCCCGGCCCGGCATCGACCCGGCCGGCGGCGATCGCCTGGGTGATCATGTTGCCGCGCCGCTCGTCGCCGATCGCCCGCGCGACCCAGCCGTCGAGCTTTTCGTCGATCACGATCCTGAGCGCTTCCCGCCAGTTCTCGGCCAGCGCGGTGGCGAGACTCATGGCATTGGTGTGCTCGATGCCCTTGAAGATGAAGGATCGCGCCGCCTGCGGCCGGGTGGAATGCATGGCGCCGATGCTGCGTCGGCCGTCCAGCCAGGCCCTGACCTCTTCATAGCCCCAGCGTTCCTCGGCATTGTCGCTCAACAGCCCGCGCAGCAGGCCGCCGACATCGGTGCCGAACCGCGCCCGATCGGTCAGCGCCACATAGGATCCGCGCTCCAGCCGGCGGCGCATCAGATCCGCCGCCGCCTCCGCGCTTTCCAGCCCCGGCACCCGGCGGGCCAGCGCCGCGGCGAACAGTGCGCCCAGCGCAAAGAAATCCTCGCGCGGGCCGCCCTCGCCGCGGCCTGCCGGCAGGGCGGCCGCCCGTTCGACGCTTTCGAAGGCGATCGGCTGGCCCTCGCCCGGCGGGCCGCACAGGCAGTCGCCCAGCGCGATACGCGTCCGGGCCAGATCGGCGAAATAGAGATTGTCGAGCGCGATCGCCCGATGCGCCATGCGCGCATCGTGCAGCGCCTTCAGCGCCGCGATCAGCGGCCGGAGCAGCAGCCGCGACAGTTCCAGATCGTCGCGGTTCTGGCCGTCGGTCTTCAGCCAGTCGATCACCCGACCACCGAGCGGACGTTCCAGGATCACCGCGAAGCGCCGGCCCTTGCCGTCGCCCGGGTCGATCACCCCGCCTTCGACGGTGCGCAACAGCCCGGGCTGGTCGATCCGGCGGACCACCCGCAGCCAGTCGTCGCGCACCGGCCGGCCGCGCCGGGCGACCAGGGCGATCAGCGGCCGGTCCTTCTCGCGCAGATCCTCGGCGCCGAAAGCCTCGACATGCGGCCGGTCGAACTCCTCCAGCCGCACGCCCGGTATCATCCGGTAGCGTCCGCCGATGATGGTATGTTCGTTCTGCCCGGCTTCCGACATCCAGACGCGCCCCGTCCCCTACCCGCTCCCGTCCGGTCGCGGTCCCCTTCCCCTGTATACCCGGTTCCAGACGATGCTGCACGGCCGAAGGGGGTGCCCGAACGACAGGGCCGCCGGCAGAAATCCACCGGCGGCCCTGATCCCGTCCCGTCCTGCGACGATCCGATCAATCGATGAACGGATCGTGGACCAGGATGGTGTCCTCGCGCTCGGGGCTGGTCGACAGCAGCGCCACCGGCGCCTCGATCAGCTCTTCCACCCGGCGGATGTACTTGATGGCGGTCGCCGGCAGATCGGCCCAGGACCGCGCGCCCTGGGTGCTCTCGCTCCAGCCCTCGATGGTCTCGTAGACCGGCTCGATCTCGGCCTGGGCCCGCGGGCTCGACGGGAGATAGTCGATGACCGCGCCCTTGTGGCGATAGCCGGTGCAGACCTTGATCTTCTCCAGCCCGTCGAGCACGTCGAGCTTGGTCAGCGCGATGCCGTCGATGCCGCCGGTCTTGATGGCCTGGCGAACCGCGACCGCATCGAACCAGCCGCAGCGGCGCGGACGGCCGGTGACGGTGCCGAATTCATGGCCGCGCTCGCCCAGCAGCTTGCCGATCTCGTCATGCAGCTCGCTCGGGAACGGGCCCGAGCCGACGCGGGTGGTGTAGGCCTTGGTGATGCCCAGCACATAGCCGATCTGGCCGACCGCGAAACCGCTGCCGGTCGCCGCCTGCGCCGCCACCGTGTTCGACGAAGTGACGAAGGGATAGGTGCCGTGGTCGATGTCGAGCATCGCCCCCTGGGCGCCCTCGAACAGAATGCGCTTGCGGGCGCGGCGGGCCTCGTTCAGCGTCCGCCAGACCGGATCCATATAGGGCAGCAGCTTCGGCGCGATCTCGTCGAGCTTCGCCATCACCTCGTCGCGCGAGAACCGCTCTTCGGCGCCGAGGCCGGTGAGCAGCGCGTTGTGGTGCAGCAGCAGATCGTCGAGCTTGGTCGCCAGCAGGTCGCGATCGGTCAGGTCGCAGAGGCGGATCGCCCGGCGGGCGACCTTGTCCTCGTAGGCGGGCCCGATGCCGCGGCCGGTGGTGCCGATCTTGTTGCCGCCGCGCGCCGCTTCACGCGCGCGGTCGACCACGCCGTGCAGCGGCAGGATCAGGCAGACATTCTCGGCGATGCGCAGCGTGTCGGGGGTGATCTTCACCCCCAGCTTGCCGATCCGGTCGATCTCGTCGAGCAGGGCCCAGGGATCGACGACCACGCCATTGCCGATCAGCGACAGCTTGCCCCGCACCACGCCCGACGGCAGCAGGCTGAGCTTGTAGGTCTTGCCGTCGATAACCAGCGTGTGACCGGCATTATGGCCGCCCTGGAACCGCACCACCACGTCGGCACGGTGCGACAGCCAGTCGACGATCTTGCCCTTGCCCTCGTCGCCCCACTGGGAGCCGACAACGACCACGTTGCTCATGAGCTTACGCCCCCCGGATATCGATGGCGTCGAGCGGGATGGCATCAGCCCCCCGCAGGATATGGGAACAGCCCTGCGCGCGCGCCTCCGCGACAGGGTCGGTCTCGGGCGCAAGGCCCTGGACGGTGATCCAGCCGTCGGCACGGAAACTGCGGCCCGCAACCGGGCCGCAGCCGAACGGCAGGTAGAGATGACGCGGCCGCACGGGCGCATCGATCGCCCGGAGCACGCTGTCCATATAAAGACTGAAGCCGGTGGCGGGCTCGCCGCCGCCGTTCTGATCGGCCCCGGCGACATAGCGGCCGCCGCTGCCCAGCTCTCCGCGCACGCCGGCTGCAAACAGCGAGAAGCTGACGCCGGTCTGATAGTCAAGCCCGCGATGCTCGATCGGATCGATCGTCACCTGGGCATCCAGATCGGCCAGATCGATGACCCGGACCACATCGGCGACCATCGCGACCAGGCGGCGCGCCTCGGCCGGCAGCTCCAGCGCATCCAGCCGGGCCAGCGCCTCGGCGGCGATGCCCGCGGCATCCAGCAGCCCGGCATAGAGCGGTGCCGCGGCACCGGCGAGTTCGGCCACCGCCGTCGGATCCTTGCGGTCCAGCGCCTCGCGCAGCGGGCCCAGCTGATCGGTCGGCAGGCCGAAGGCTTCGGCCACCACATCGACCATGGTCGGCAGGTTGAGATCGATGGTCAGCCCCTTCACGCCGATGCCGGTCAGTGCCTCGGCGGCCAGCCGCACCACCTCGGCATCCGCCGTGGGTTCGGGCGCGCCGATCAGCTCGATACCGACCTGGGCGAACTGGCGTTCGGGCCGCAGCATGCCGCCGCGCACGCGCAGCACCTGGCCGGCATAGGACAGGCGCAGCGGCCGGGCGGCATGGGCCAGGCGGGTGGCGGCGATGCGGGCCAGCTGCGGCGTCATGTCGGCGCGGACACCCATCATCCGCTGCGACACCGGATCCATCACCCGGAAGATCTGGGCGGCGAGCAGCCGGCCCGGGCCGGTCAGCAGGCTGTCTTCGAATTCCACGAGCGGCGGCTTCACCCGCGCATAGCCTTCGGCCGCGAAATGAGCCATCAGCCGCTCGATCGTCTGCGCCTCGAAGGCGGCATCGGGCGGCAGAAGGTCCTGCAACCCGTTCGGCAGGAGCGCGCGCTGGCGGTCGTCGATCATCGGCCCCGGTCTCAACCCATGGAAAATATCCGGACCGTGTCTTTCCACGGCCGGTTCAGGACGCACGAAGGCCGTCACGACCCCGTTTCCCGGGTGCCGGCGGCCGGGGCGGAGTGTAGCCCCCCGGGCCCCGGCACTCAACCGCAAACGCACGAAACCGGCCGCCCCCGAGGGAACGACCGGTTTCGATACTTTTGAGACCGCTCGCGCTCAGAAGCTGAGCGCGGTCCCTTCGATGAGAGTCGCTCAGAAGCTGAGCGCGGTCCCTTCGATGAGAGTCGCTCAGAAGCTGAGCGACAGGGCGGTGATCACGTTCGGCAGGCCCTGGACCTGCTTCAGCACCGCCTCGCGCAGGGGCTGGTCGACCTCGATCAGGCAGATCGCGCGGGCGCCGGGCGCCTGACGGCCGAGATGGAAGCTCGCGATGTTGATGCCCGATTCGCCGAGCGTGCGGCCGACGCCGCCGATAAAGCCCGGCTTGTCGTTGTTGACCACGAACAGCATGTTCTCGGCCAGTTCGGCTTCGATCGCCACATCCTCGACCGAGACCAGACGCGGGCGGTTGCCGGCGATCAGGGTGCCGGCGACGCTGCGGCCGCCGCGCTCGTCCGAGACGGTCAGCTTGATCTGGGTCTGGAAATCGGTCGCCTTGTCGCTGCGCACCTCGGTCACCGAGATGTTGCGCTCCTTGGCGACGATCGGGGCGTTGACCATGTTGACGCTGTCGAGCAGCGGGCGCAGCAGGCCGGTCAGCAGGGCCGCGGTGATCGGCCGGGTGTTGAGGGTGGCAACCTGGCCCGAATACTCGACGGTCACGCCGCGCAGGCCGGTTTCGGCCAGCTGGCCCGCAAAGCTGCCCAGCTGTTCGGCCAGCTTCATATAGGGCTTCAGCTTCGGCGCCTCTTCCGCAGTCACCGACGGCACGTTGATCGCGTTGGTGATGGCGCCGGTCAGCAGGTAGTCGGCCATCTGCTCGGCCACCTGCAGGGCGACGTTCTCCTGCGCCTCGACGGTGCTGGCGCCCAGATGCGGGGTGGCGACCACGCGCTCGTCACCGAACAGCGCATTCTCCTTCGCCGGCTCTTCGGCGAAGACGTCGAGGGCCGCCCCAGCCACCTTGCCGGAGTCGAGCGCCGCCTTCAGGTCCTTTTCGACCACCAGGCCGCCGCGGGCGCAGTTCACGATATAGACGCCGTCCTTCATCTTGGTGAAGGCGTCGGCGCCGATGATGCCGCGGGTGCCGTCGGTCAGGGGCGTGTGCAGGGTGATGACGTCGGCGCGGCGGAACAGCTCGTCCAGCTCCACCTTCTCGACGCCCAGATCCTGCGCGCGCTCGGGCGACAGGAAGGGATCGAAGCCGATCACCTTCATCTTCAGGCCCTGGGCGCGGTCGGCGACGATGGCGCCGATATTGCCGACGCCGATCACACCGAGGGTCTTGCCCGTCACTTCCACGCCCATGAAGCGGTTCTTTTCCCACTTGCCGGCATGGGTCGAGGCATTGGCCGCCGGGATCTGGCGCAGCATCGACAGCATCAGCGAGATCGCATGCTCGGCGGTGGTGATCGAGTTGCCGAAGGGCGTGTTCATCACGACCACGCCATGGGCCGAGGCGGCCGGGATGTCGACATTGTCGACGCCGATGCCGGCGCGGCCGACGACACGCAGATTGGTTGCGGCCGCCAGGATGTCCTTGGTGACCTTGGTGGCCGAACGGATGGCCAGGCCGTCATACGCGCCGATCACCGCGCGCAGCTCGTCCGGGGTCATGCCCGGCTTCACGTCGACCTCGATCCCGCGCGAGGCGAAGATCTCGGCGGCGGCGGGGCTCATCTTGTCGGAAATCAGGACCTTGGGCATGGGAAGTCTCCATCGCGGGCCGCACGCCCGCCCGCAGGATCATGCGGGCGGGCGGGGCACCGTTTTCGAACCGGGAATTCGGGGAAATGAGGTCGTATGGAGCGGGAGGCTCAGATGCAGGGGCTCAGGCCGCGGCGGCCTTGGTCTTCACCTGATCCCAGGCCCAGTCGAGCCAGGGCAGCAGCGCTTCCAGATTGGCGCGCTCGACGGTCGCACCACCCCAGATGCGCAGGCCGGCCGGGGCATCGCGATAGGCACCGATATCCAGCGCCGCACCCTCGGCATCCAGCAGACCGGTCAGATCCTTCTGGACCTTGGCCTGGCCGGCGGCGTCGAGACCCTGGAACCAGGGATCGACGATCGCGAGGCAGATCGAGGTCGGCGAGCGGGTGGCGGCATCGGTGGCGAGGAAATCGACCCAGCCGGTCTTCGCGACCCAGTCGGCCAGCACCGCGAAATTGCCTTCGGTGCGGGCGATCAGGGCCTCGAGGCCGCCGATCTGCTCGGCCCATTTCAGGGCGTCGAGATAGTCTTCCAGCGCCAGCATCGACGGGGTGTTGATCGTCTCACCCTTGAAGATGCCGTCGATCAGCTTGCCGCCCTTGGTCATGCGGAAGATCTTGGGCAGCGGCCAGGCCGGGGTGTAGCTCTCCAGCCGGGCGACCGCGCGCGGCGAGAGGATCAGCATGCCGTGCTGGCCTTCCGAGCCCAGCACCTTCTGCCACGAGAAGGTGACGACGTCGAGCTTGTCCCAGGGCATGTCCATCGCGAAAGCGGCGGAGGTGGCGTCGCAGAAGGTGAGCCCCTCGCGATCGGCCGCGATCCAGTCGCCGTTCGGAACCCGCACGCCCGAGGTGGTGCCGTTCCAGGTGAAGATCACGTCGCGGGTAAAATCGACCTGGCCCAGATCCGGCAGCTGGCCGTAACCGGCGGTGAAGCTGCGGACGTCCTGGAGCTTCAGCTGCTTGACGATGTCGGTCTTCCAGCCGTCGCCGAAGCTTTCCCACGACAGGATGTCGACGCCGCGGGCGCCGAGCATCGACCACATGGCCATCTCGAAGGCGCCGGTATCGGAGGCGGGAACGATGCCGACCTTGAAGTCGGCCGGGACGCCGAGGATCGCCGCGGTGCGATCGATGGCTTCCTTGAGCTTGGCCTTGCCAAGCTTCGCGCGGTGCGAGATGCCGAGCGCAGCGTCGCTCAAGGCATCGAGGCTCCAGCCCGGGCGCTTGGCGCAGGGGCCGGACGAGAAGCGCGGATCAAGCGGCTTCGCGGCGGGTTTCATCGTCATGTGCCTTCCCCTCAGGAAGAGTGGCGACCCGTTGGGGGGTCGCGGCCCGCTGACGACGATAGTGAGGTCACCCTCACCGGTCAACACATGTCCGCCGGGCAGGAACCGGACGGAAGCCATGCACGGGACGCATGGCTCATACACCAGCCTGAACCCCGATTGCCCACATGATTTCTTAACCCTGCAGCCCGCATAGTGCTGGCCTGCCCCTGCTGCTTACGGCGACGACTGCAAAATGCTCTCCTGGCCGGACGTCATCGACCTCAGGACGGTCGGGATCATGATCATCATGACCTGCGTCATCTCGTCGATGGTCTCGATCGTTATCTGGCGTCTGAACCGGCCGATGGCCGGCCTCATCTCGTGGATGCTGGCCGCCTTCGGCGGCACGCTGTCGTTCCTGGCCTGGGTGGCGATGCCCTGGCTGGGGCGGGAGATCGCCATTCCGCTCAACATGACGATCTCGACCGGCAGCCTGGTGCTGATCCTGGACGGGGTGCTCCGGTTTCGCGGGCTGATCCCGGCGGGACGGCTGCGCTGGATGACGCCGACGGCCATGCTGATCGAAGCCGTTCAGGTGATCGTGAACCTGAACCAGGACTGGCTGCGGATCACGCTGAACGACATGCTGAACAGCCTGATCCTGGTCGCGATGATCGCGGCCCTGCTGCATCGCGCCCGCCGCGACGAACGGACCATCCATCTGATGATCGCCGCCGGCACCGCGCTGATGGTCTGCAGCTATCTGCTCCGCATCGACGCCGCCCTTGGCGCGCCGCGCGGCACCTTCCGCGCGCCGGGCGATCCGGCGCATGCCTATGTGTTCTTCATCTCGCTGCTGTTCATCCTGAGCTGGACCTTCGGCATGCTGCTGATGGTGAACCTGAAAGTGCATCGCGCGCTGGCCGATCTGGCCGATCGCGATCCGCTGACCGGCATCGGCAACCGCCGCCTGCTCGACCGTCTGGCGACACGCAGCCTGGCCCATGACCGGGCCGGCCTGGTGCTGATCGACCTGGACGGGTTCAAGCACATCAATGACAGTTTCGGCCACGATCAGGGCGACAGGGCACTGATCTGGATCGCCGATACCCTGCGCGGGCTGATCAGGCCGGGCGAGACGCCGATCCGGCTGGGCGGCGATGAATTCGCGCTGTTCATCGACGGAACGGGCGACAGCAGCGATCTGGACGGCCGGGTGGCCGAACTGGATGCCGACATCAATGGCCGGATCACCGTCGGGGCCGGCTTTCCCCTGCCGGCGCGTGTCAGCATCGGCGCCGCCGCAGCACCCGCCGACGGATCGACGCTGGATGCGCTGATCATGGCGGCCGACCGGCGGATGTATGCCGACAAGCACGGTTTCCGGCCGGTGGCCGAAGCCCGGTCCTGACGCCCGGTCCTAAAGGTAGATGATGCCTTCCATGTAGCGCTGAACCAGGGCCGCCACCACGGCCCGGTCACGCCCGCTGCTGCACCAGGCGCTGCCGCCGCGCTGGCCGACCACACGCACGGTCAGGTCGTCGCGGTCCAGACGCTGGCGCCAATAGGGCAGCAGGGTGCACAGCGCCGAGGACCGGACGGCGAGTGCCTCGGGGCCCCATTTCGCCGCCACCACCCGGGCGGTGAAATCGCTCTGATCGCCGGGAGAGGTGAGCACCACCACCGGCCGGCCGAGCGTGTCCATGGCAGCGCGGTCGATGCGCACCGCCTCTACCGCCGCCTCGTCGGCAAGCACCGCCACATAGCACGAGCTGTCGAGCATCATCACCGTCTCGGGCGTGATGCCGCCCAGCGCGGCGGTGAGGTCCACCCGACCCAGCATCTTCACCGGCGGGCGCAGCGGCAGATCGACCAGCACCGACGAGGTGTCGCGCTGGCCCATGATCATGCCCGATGGGGTAAGCAGCTGCACGCGGCGGAGCTGCGGCTCCAGGTAATGGAAGACGGTATGCGCCGCCGCCAGAGCGCCCGGTGCCGAGAGCGGCACCTCGGCCGCGCGCGAGAACCAGCGCACCTCGTAGACCCCGGCGGTGCCGACCAGAAACACGGTTTCGGCCTTGGCATGCTCGCCGGCGATATCGGCCAGGATGTCGTCGGGCAGCCAGCCGTCCAGCGGGCAGACCACGGCGGGCACGCCGCGGAACACGCGGTCGGCGAAGACGTCGAGATGGCAGATTGGGATCTGCATGCGGCGGCCGGAGGTCTCGGAACGTTGGGATCGGGTGGCGGCGGTCGTCGAGGCCCCTCCCGCAGTGGTGGGAGGCCTGGTCGGGGAGAACCGGACCAGTGTGCTGGCTTCAACCGGCGCCGAGGGATCGCCCCGCTCCGGCTTCTCTGACGGACCGCTCGACATCTGGCAAGGTTCCGCGACGACAGGGGAAAAGGGTAGACGACAGACGAAAAAGGTATGGGGCCCGTGCTGCCGCCGGACGGCGATGCCCGTGCCCCATTCGTTCACCTTACACGCCTTGGCCGCCGGATGCCAACCTGGCGCGCCCCCACCGTCAGTTTCACCATAACGCCGTTATGGGCGATCGGCCGTCACAAAGCCGCCACCACCCGGTTCCAGTCGTGGCGAAGCGGGCCATGGCCATGGCCCAGCCCGGGTGCCGCCAGCATGGCCTGGCGGACATAGGACCGCGCCACCGCCACGGCTTCGGCCATGGGCCGGCCGCGGGCAAGGCCGGCGGCAATGGCGCTGGCCGTGGTGCAGCCGGTGCCGTGAGTATGGCGGCTGTCGATCCGGGCGCTTTCGAAGCGCAGCACCTTGAGCCCGCCTTCGGGGGCGGGCGTCACCAGCATGTCGACCAGCACCGGCCCGTCCATATGGCCACCCTTGATCAGCGCCGCACGGGCGCCCTGGGCGATCAGGCTGCGGCCGGCCTGGATCATCGAGGCCGGGTCGGTGACGGCAAGGCCGGTCAGCACCTCGGCCTCGGGCAGGTTCGGGGTCACCACGGCCGCCCGCGGCAGCATCAGCGCCTTCAGCGCCTCTACCGCATCGGCGCGCAGCAGCCGGTGGCCGCCCTTGGCGACCATCACCGGGTCGACCACCAGATCGAGGCCGCCTGCCAGCGCCGGATCCAGCCGCTCACTGACCGTCCGGATCACCTCGGCCGAATGGAGCATGCCGGTCTTGGCCGCGGCGACACCGCCGGCCAGCACCGCGTCGATTTCGGCGATCAGGGCCGGGGCCGGCACCTCCCAGACACCCGTCACCCCCAGCGTGTTCTGGACGGTGAGCGCGGTGATCGCCGGGCAGCCGTCGGCCCCCAGTGCCAGCGTGGTCTTGACGTCGGCCTGGATGCCGGCCCCGCCGCCGGAATCGGACCCGGCGATGATCAACACACGGGGCAAGCTGGTGGTCACGGGCAGGTCTCCTCGCCGGCGGGATCGTCGGGCGTCACCGCCCGGAAAGCGGCATGCAGGTCGGTGGAGGGATGAGAGCCGGCCGCGGCGCGCGCAGCCGGATCGGCGGCCACCGTCGCCCGGATCAGCTCGGCATGATGCCGCCACGACCGCCTTGCGTCGAGCCCCCGGATCGCGCCCATGGCGACCGCGGTCGCAAGCCCGATCGGCGGGCCGCCCAGCGGCCCGGCCGCCAGGCCTTCATCGGCGATCAGGTCGATATCGTCATCGGCGAGCATGGCGATGCCGAAGGCGGGACCGCCGGCCACCACCACCTGCTCGGGCCCCAGGCTCGCCAGCGTGGCCACCGCATCGATCAGCCCGTCGACATGGCGGATTTCGCGCCCGACCATCATTTCGGCCGCTGCCAGATCCAGGATCAGCGCCTGGGCGCGGACCACCAGCCGGGCCTTCAGCACCTGCAGCGCATCGCGGTTCATCAGATGGCGGCCGGTGGCATCGACCAGCACCGGATCCAGGATCAGCGGCACGCCATGGCCCAGATGTTCCACCACTTCCGACACCGCCAGCAGCTGGTCGGTCTCGGTCACCCGGCCGATGCGCAGGGCATCGGCGCCGATATCTTCCATCACCGCCCTGAGCTGGCCGCCGACGATGTCGGCCGGCACCGGCATCGCCTCGCCATCGGCGACGATGGCCGTCACCGTGCTCGCCGCATAAACCCCGCAGGCGGTGGCGAGCTTCAGGTCGAAGGCGATGCCTCCCCGGCCCTCGGGATCGCCGTGGTCCACGCTGAGCAGCCGCGGCATCGCCGTCGCAGATGAAGCACCCGTCATCGGACTGCCCTTTCCCCTACCCTGACGGTTCCGGTCCGACAGCCCCCGGCCGGCGGTGCCCGTTCACATGATCCGGCGGAGGCATGCCCCCCACCCTTGTCCGGCATGATGTTAGCGGGCCGAAAGTTAATGCTTCCACCCCCTCCATGCAGATCATTCAGGTCGGGTGGCCACCCGCTCCATAACTTCGACGATACGACCGACGACCTGTTCCACCAGGACGGGATCATCGGCTTCCGCCATGACCCGGATCAGCGGTTCGGTGCCCGAGGGGCGGATCAGAATGCGGCCATGACCGTCCAGCCGCGCGGTCTCTTCCGCGATCACCCGAACCACCGCGTCGTCGCCCGTGGGCGCCTGGCCGGCATAGCGGACATTGCGCAGCAGCTGCGGCCAGGGATCGAAGCGGCGGGTGGCGGCAGAGGCGCTGATCCCCTCGTCCACCATCACCGCCAGCACCTGCAGGGCGGCGACCAGCCCGTCGCCGGTGGTGGCATAGTCGCTGAAGATCATGTGGCCCGACTGCTCGCCACCGACATTGTAGCCGTCGGCGCGCATGCGCTCGCCGACATAGCGGTCGCCGACCTGCGTGCGCACCAGGGTGAGGCCGCGGGCCTCCAGATAGCGCTCCAGCCCCATATTCGACATGACCGTGGCGACAATCCCGCCGCCGGTCAGCCGGCCGCGCTTGGCCCAGCTGGAGGCGATCAGCGCCATGATCTGGTCGCCATCGACCTGATGGCCGGCCTCGTCGACCACGATCACCCGGTCGGCATCGCCGTCGAGCGCGATGCCGATATCGCAGCCCTTCTCCACCACCGTCCGCGCCAGCGCCTCGGGCGCGGTGGAGCCGCAGCCGCGATTGATGTTGAAGCCGTCGGGCTCCACACCGATCGCGGTGACCTCGGCGCCCAGCTCCCACAGAATTGTGGGGGCGACGGCATAGGCGGCACCATTGGCGCAATCCACCGCGACCTTCAGCCCGTCGAGCCTGAGGCCCCGCGGCAGCGTGCCCTTGATCGCCTCGATATAGCGGTCGCGGGCGGTATCGAGCCGGCGGGCGCGGCCGAGCTTTTCGGGCGCCGCCAGCCCGCCATCCTGCGGCCCGTCCATCAGGGCCTCGATCTCGGCCTGAACCTCGTCGGACAGCTTGTAGCCGTCAGGGCCGAACAGCTTGATGCCGTTATCGGAGAAGGGATTGTGCGAGGCCGAAATCATCACCCCCAGATCGCAGCGCATCGACCGGGTGAGCATGGCGATCGCCGGCGTCGGGATCGGGCCGACCAGGAAGACATCGCAGCCGGCCGAGACGAAGCCCGCGGTCAGCGCCGGCTCGATCATGTAGCCCGACAGCCGCGTGTCCTTGCCGATCACGACCCGGGTGCGTGCACGGGCAGAGCGGAAATGCATGCCGGTGGCGACACCGACCCGGAGCGCCACCTCGGCCGTCATCGGCCAGGCGTTGGCCTGGCCACGAATGCCGTCGGTGCCGAAATAACGTCGCGCCATGATCAGATCACCCGAATGTCCTGGTCCCGAGGGCCCTCCGCGCCGGGCTGGCCGGCGGGCGGATGGGCAAGGCTTGGCCCCGCACAGGGGCCCGATGGTGGTGCGACGACCGATGCCGCAGCATCGGCCGGGCGCCGCCGGGCGGCGGCGCGGGCGGCGGCGCGGGCGGCCCTACGCCCGGCCGCGGCCGATTGCCTGGCCGACCACCAGCGCCTGAACCGTTTCAGCCACGTCATGCACCCTCACGATCTGGGCGCCCTGGCCGACCGCGAGCAGGGCGGCGGCAAGCGAGCCCGGCACACGCGCCCGGGGCGCCTCTTCGCCGGTGATCCGGCCGATGAAGCTCTTGCGCGACACGCCGATCAGCAGGGGGCGGCCAAGGCCGTGAAAGATCGACAGGTTATGCAACAGAGCGAGATTCTGGTCCACCGTCTTTGAAAATCCGATCCCGGGATCGACCGCCACCTGCCCCGGCGACACCCCCGCCTCGTCGAGCAGGACCAGCCGATCCTCGAGTTCGTCGAAGACATCGAGCACCACATCGTCATAGCCGGTCAGCTGCTGCATGGTTTCCGGCGTGCCGCGCATATGCATGGCAACGGCCGAGAGCCCCGTCTGTGCCACCACCCCCGCCGCCGCGGGGTCGTAGGTGAAGCCGCTGACATCGTTGGCGATGGCGGCACCGCGGCCGGCGGCATGGTGCATCACGGCGCCCTTGCGGGTATCGACCGAGACCACGGCCCCAGCGGCCGACGCCTCGTCCAGCGCCGGATCCAGCCGCCGGATCTCTTCGGCCGGGTCGATATCGGCGGCGCCGGGGCGGGTGGATTCGGCGCCCAGATCCAGCAGATCGGCGCCATCGGCCAGCGCCCGGCGGACGGCCGCTGCGGCATCGGCAGGCGCAAAGGCGTCGCCGCCATCCGAGAAACTGTCGGGCGTGACGTTCACGATCGCCATCACCCGGGCGCGGCGCTGCAGATCGAGCCCGGCAAAGCGCTGGCGGGGGGCCTCCAGCGCCCGCAGCCGCCGGGCCAGGCGCCGGCCGCCCGGATATTCCATCACCCGGTCGGCAAGCCTCAGCGCCGCCTCCACCGGCAGCACCACCCGGCCCGGGCGGCCCTGCCCGCCCCGCCAGAGCAGTTCCACCATGTCGAAGGCGAGCCAGCCGCCCGCCAGGCGCCGGAAACCCGGCCCCGGCAGGCGCATGACGGGTTTCAAAAGTCCCGCCCCCGGGGTGACCGCGACCGGCGCGAAACCGAAGGGGCGGGCATACAGACGAAGACCCGCATCGCCCTCGCGGATGCGGGTCTCCAGAGACGCGGCTGCGGCCGCATCCGAAGATGCGGCCGCAGCGTTGGCAGGCAGGTCATGGGCCAAGGTCGTGTCCTGGTCCGGTCGGTTGATCAGGCGCCGGGCTGCGGGCTCGGACGAAGACCGTCGTCACCGCCGGCCGTGGGAACGGAGGCCCGCGGCGGGCGCGGCTCCGACACCGTGGCAGAACCGCCATCGCCCATATCGTCGGACCGGCGCGGCTTGATCTGCTCCCCGGCTGCGATCGCCTTCAGCTCGTCACCTGACAGCGTCTCGTATTCGAGCAGCGCCTGGGCGACCCGCTCCAGCTGGTCGTGGTTTTCGGTCAGGATGGTCCGGGCGCGGTCATAGGCGGTTTCCACGATCCGCCGGACTTCCTGGTCGATGACGTTGGCGGTGGCTTCCGAGATGCCGCGCGACTGGGTGACCGCATAGCCGAGGAAGGGCTCGTTGTCGCCCTCGCCATAGTTCAGCGGGCCCAGCTTGTCGCTCATGCCCCACTGGGTGACCATGTTCTTGGCCAGCTTGGTCGCCATCTGGATGTCCGACGACGCGCCGCTGGTCACCTTGTCATGGCCGAAGATGATCTCTTCCGCCAGACGTCCGCCCATGGCCACGGCGAGGTCGGCTTCCAGCTTCTCACGCGAGACCGACAGCCGGTCGCGTTCGGGCAAGCGCATCACCATGCCGAGCGCACGGCCGCGGGGGATGATGGTCGCCTTGTGGATCGGGTCCGAAGCCGGGCAATGCATCGCGACGATGGCATGGCCGCCCTCGTGATAGGCCGTCAGGCGCTTCTCGTCCTCGCTCATCGCGATCGAGCGGCGCTCCGCACCCATCATGACCTTGTCCTTGGCGTCCTCGAACTCCGCCATGCCGACCACGCGCTTGTTGCGGCGGGCGGCGAGCAGGGCGGCCTCGTTCACCAGATTGGCGAGGTCGGCGCCCGAGAAGCCGGGGGTGGCGCGGGCGATGACGCGGGCATTCACATCCGGGCCGATCGGCACCTTGCGCATATGCACCGACAGGATCTTCTCGCGGCCCGACACGTCCGGGTTCGGCACCACGACCTGACGGTCGAATCGGCCCGGGCGCAGCAGCGCGGGGTCGAGCACGTCGGGGCGGTTGGTGGCGGCGATGATGATCACGCCCTCATTCGCCTCGAAACCGTCCATCTCGACCAGCAGCTGGTTCAGGGTCTGCTCGCGCTCGTCATTGCCGCCGCCGAGGCCGGCACCGCGATGGCGGCCGACGGCGTCGATCTCGTCGATGAAGATCAGGCAGGGCGCGTTCTTCTTGCCCTGTTCGAACATGTCGCGCACGCGGCTGGCGCCGACGCCCACGAACATCTCGACGAAGTCCGAGCCCGAAATCGAGAAGAAGGGCACATTCGCCTCGCCGGCGATGGCACGCGCCAGCAGCGTCTTACCGGTACCCGGAGGGCCCACCAGCAGCACACCCTTGGGGATGCGGCCGCCCAGGCGCTGGAACTTCTGCGGCGCCTTCAGGAATTCGACGATCTCGTGCAGCTCGTCCTTGGCCTCGTCGATGCCGGCGACATCCTCGAACGTCACGCGGCCGGCCTTTTCGGTGAGCAGCCGGGCCTTCGACTTGCCGAAGCCCATGGCCTTTCCGCCGCCGCCCTGCATCTGACGCATGAAGAATATCCACACGCCGATGAGCAGCAGCATCGGGAACCACGAGATCAGGATCCCGAACAGCGAGGGAACGTTGTCCTCCACCGGGGCGACATTGATGCGGACATTGCCCTCGCGCAGGCGCTCGACCATGCCGTTGTCGTTCGGCGGCGCGATGGTGCGGAACTCGACACCGCTGCCGTCATTGAAATGACCGCGGATCGTGTCGCCCTGGATGGTCACGTCGGTGACGCGCCCTTCCTGGACGGCATTGAGGAAGTCCGAATACGCGACCTGGCGCGACGGGCCCTGACTCTGGGGACTCTGGAACAGATTGAACAGAGCCACCAGCAGCAGGGCGATGATCACCCAGAGCGCGAGGTTCTTAACGTTGTTCACGACCGAGGTCTCTTTCCTGCCGAATGTTCGCCCGCCATCGCCCAGAAGACGCCGTCACCGTCGAGCGGACGGGATGGCGCGAACCATGCCCGGAAAGTGGACCGGGCAAGGGTTTCGTCCTCCGCAGCCTCCCTGCGGATGCTCTCTGTTAAGTGGGGGAACGCGAGGGGTACGTCAAGTCGCGTGAGTACGGGCAGTGACGCGATCGCCCGCGGAGCGACACGGGCGCGCAGCGATGCCGCCGCGGCCGGCGCCACCTCTCCCAGGCGCCGGGCCAGATCCTCCCCCATCGCCCGAAGCCGCAGGCGGCCGTCATCGGCGGCGGCGCGACATGCCGGCGTATCGGGAACGATCACCATGAAACGCCCGTCCCAATGCAGCGCCTCCCCCGGCGTCACCGCCCGGGGCGCTGCGATCGCCCGCGGCTCCCGCAGCACCAGAAGCCGGCGCCCGCCCCAGAGAAACCGGCAGCCCCCCAGCGTGCGCCCGCCTTGTCCCCGCCCGCTCTGCGGCAGATGGTCGCCCCCTGCCCGGCTGCGCGCCATCGCCACCAGATCGGCGGCGAGCCGGGCCGCGGCGGCGCCACGCGGCGGCAGGTCCTGCCCGCCCACCACCATGGCCAGCCGCCCGACCAGCCGTTCCGGCAGGTCATCCTCCAGCCCCGGCGCCGAAAGATCGGGGTCGGCGAACAGCGCCAGCGGCAGCTCCGCCCCGCCCCAGACATGCAGGCGCAACCCGCCGCGGAAGGCGACCCTGAGCATCTGCGCGTCGAGGGCGGCCCTGGCCGCCGCGGCACGGGCGGCGGACCGGGCCACCCGGGCGGGATCGAGCCCGGCCCCTTCAAGGGCGGCGGCGGTCGCCGCGGCGCGCAGACGCACGCGCTGAACCCGGTCGTCATCATTCATCGGATCGTGCAGGGGGGTGAGCCCTGCCGCCGCCACCACCGCCACAAGGCTTGCGCGGCGGATGCCGAGCACCGGCCGGATCAGGCGGATGCCGCCTTCGGGCCTGACCGGCGGCATGGCCGCCAACCCGTCGACGCCGCTGCCGCGGCCCAGGCGGATCAGCACGGTTTCGGCCTGATCATCCAGGCTGTGGCCGGTCAACAGATGCAGGATGCCCGCCGCCCGGCAGGCATCGGTGAGGGCGGCATAGCGGGCGGCGCGTGCCCCGGCCTCGATCCCCGTCATGCCGATCGCGCCGGGGGCGAGGGTCAGGATTCTTGCCGGCACCCCGGCCGCCGCCGCCAGCGCCGCCGCCCGCCGGGCATCCCCGGCACTGCCGGCACGGAGGCCGTGGTCGACCACAAGGGCCAGGACCCGTCCACCGCGTGCCGCGGCCCAGTCGCGGGCAAGCAGGGTCAGGCCAAGACTGTCGGGCCCGCCGGAAAGCGCCACGGCCAGATGCGGCGCCGGCTCCACGCAGCCGGCCGCCGCCATGGCCCGGGCGAAGCGGGCCCCGATATCGTCGTCCGCCACCGGCTCAGCCGCAGCCGAGCTTCTTCTGCTCACGCTCGGTCAGCACCTTGATATTGGCGGGCGCGTTGGGGAATTTGCGGTTCAGGATCGAATAGGCGCCACAGGCATCGTCCTTGCGGTTCAGCGCCGCGAAGCTCATGCCCAGCTTCAGCACCATGTCGGGGGCCTTGCTGCTCTTGTCGTGGCTGGTGACGCCCTCGCCGAAGGTCAGGGCGGCCCGGTCGTACTGGCCCTGGGCGTAATAGGTCTCACCCAGCCAGTAATAGGCGTTGCCGACCAGTTCACCCTGCTTGAAGCGCTGGATCAGCTCGTTGAACGCCACCTCGGCGCCGGCATAGTCGCGATCCTTGAGCAGCAGGTCGAGACCGTAGCGATAGAGTTCCTGTTCGGACTGGATCGACGCGGCCCGGGTCTTGGCCGCCTCTCCGCCCGCGACCGGCGGCGGGGTCGGCTGCGAGGGTGCGGCCTCGGTGGTGGTCACGGAATTGCCGGCCGCATCACGCCGGGTGGTGATGGTGCCGAGCGGCTGCACGGCCCCGCTGCGCGGCGCCTCGCCCTGTCCTGCTGCCTGGCCCTGTCCTGCTGTCTGGCCCTGCCCCGCCGGCTGCCCCGGCGCGGCATCGGCCGGTGCCGCAGCACCCGGAGCCATGCCGGTCGCATCGCCCGTACCCGCGGCAGCGCCGGCAGCCGCGCCGTTCTGCAGCATCTGCTCAATGCGGCCCAGACGGTCGTTCAGATTGCGCTCCAGCCCGTCGACCCGCTCTTCCAGCCGGCGCATGCGGAATTCCAGTTCCTCGATCCGCCCGGTATGGCGGCGCTGGGTCTCTTCCACCCCGCTCAGCCGGCCGTCGAAGGCGCCGAGCGCGGCGGGGGGCAGACTGCCCTGCTGCTGCGCGCCGGCATCGGGCCGGTCGACCACCAGCAGAGCCAGGGTCGTCATCACCAGGGCGGTGCCGCCGACGAGACGGCGCTTCAGGCCGGACGGACGGAACCGGGTCGCGGGAACGGACATGGTGGTCGATGCCTCGATGGGGAGAAGAAGACGGACGAGCCCATCCCTTATAGCGCAGGCTGTGGGGCGTCAGAAAGACTGCCACAGGGAAACTGCCGCAGTAAAAACGGCAAAAACGGCCGACGGCCGGTGCTTCCCGTTGGTCGCGGGAAACACCGGCCGCCGATCGAGGTCGGAGCGGACCTTGCAGGAATCCGGCCGGGCCGGATGCCGTCGTCAGTTGACCAGCACGGTCACAGCGCGACGGTTCTGCGCCCAGGCGGCCTCGTCGGAACCGAGGACGGCGGGACGCTCCTTGCCGTAGGAGATGGTCTCGATGCGGTCCGGCGAGATGCCGAGCGCAACGAGGTAGTTCTTGGCGGCGGTGGCACGACGGTCGCCCAGGGCCAGGTTGTACTCGCGGGTGCCGCGCTCGTCGGCATGACCCTCGATCACGATCCGCTGCGCCGGGTTGGCGCGGAGGAAATCGGCCTGAACCGACAGGGTCTGGCGACCCTCGGCAGTCAGCGACGAGCTGTCCAGCTCGAAGAAGACGCGGTCGCCGGCGGTCTGCTGGACGTATTCCCAGCTGCCGGGCTGCGCGCCGGTGGAAACGGTGCCCTGGCCCGAGCCATAGGACGACGACGAGGTCGCACCCGAGGCGCCGGTCGAACCGGTATCTTCCGGCGCGGACGAGCAGGCGGCCATGAAAGCCAGGGCGGCGACAGCAGTGAGGATCTTGGTGCGCATTTTCTACCTAAGGTATCCGAGACATGTCGGAGCACCGGAAAGCGGAGAGGCAGTCCTGGCCGGCGTTCGCTCCAATCGCCAGCGTAGGTCACGCGAGGGTCATGACCTACCCGGTCGCCAGGCACACGACGAGTCAAAGTATAACTATTGACCTCATCGAATCAAGGCCGACCACGCCGGATCCGATGCTTCGCCGGGAGTGACGATCAACCGCTCGTTATATCCCGTGATATCGATCGAATACAGTCTGGTCGGTCCGCCAGGACGGTCTTGACGGAAGAAGGCGAGGACACGGCCATTGGGCGCCCAGGTCGGGCCCTCAACCAGATAGCCGTCCGTCAGCAGCCTTTCGTCGCTGCCATCGGGGCGCATGACCCCGATGTAGAACCGTCCGCGGTTCATCTTGGTGAACGCGATCAGATCGCCGCGTGGCGACCAGACCGGCGTTGCATAGGTGCCGTTGCCGAAGCTGATGCGCTGGGCACCCGAGCCGTCGGCACCGGACACATAGATCTGCTGACCGCCCGAGCGGTCGGAATTGAAGGTCATCTGCCGCCCGTCGGGCGACAGCGACGGCGAGGTATCGATCGCCTGCGACGAGGTCAGCCGCTGCACCGACCCGCCATTGGTGTCGAGGCGATAGATCGAGGTCACGCCGTCGCGCGCCATCGACATCACCACGCCACGCCCGTCGGGGGTGAAGCGCGGGGCGAAGGTCATGCCCGGGAAATCGCCCAGCACCCGCTGACGGCCGGTATCCAGGTCGTAGATGAACACCCGCGCCTGCCGGCCCCGGAAGGCCATATAGGTGATCTCGCGCGAGTTCGGCGAGAAACGCGGGGTCAGAACCTGATCCGCCCCATCGGTGAGATAGCGGTTGTTGGCGCCGTCCTGGTCCATGATCGCCAGCCGCTTGACCCGCTTGTTGGCCGGGCCGCTTTCCGCGACATAAACGATCTGGGTGTCGAAATAGCCGCCCTCGCCGGTCATCCGCTCATAGATCTGATCGGCGATCATGTGGGCGACGCGGCGCCAGAGCTTGGGATCGACGCGATAGACCACGCCGGCCATCTGGGTCTGGCCGAACACGTCCCACAGCCGGAATTCGACCGCGATCTGGTCGCCTTCCCGCCGCACCTGGCCGGTGACCAGCGCCTGGGCGTTGATCTGCCGCCAGTCGGCGAAATCCGGCATCGGGTTCATCTCGGCCGGGCCCTGCAGGAAGGCGGCACGGTCGATCGGCCGGAACAGGCCCGAACTCGCAAGATCGTTCGCGACCACCCCCGGAATGTCGGCATCGAAGGGTGCCGCCGAGGGATCGACCGCGAGGAAGGGACTGATCGCGATCGGCATCGGCTCCACGACACCGCGGGTGATGTCGATGCGCACCTGCGCCGAGGCCGGCTGGGGCAATCCCGCCCCGCCCAGCCCCACGACCAGCCCGACTGCCGCAACCGCGAATGCCCGCAGGACCGGCCGCATCTTCTGACGCGGCGCCTGACCGGCGGTTGCGGAACGGATCGTGTCTGTCATCGGCCCACCATGTTCTTCGGGTTGAACGCCAGGACAATGTCCTTGAGCTGCTCGTATTTGCCTGCCGGCAATTCCAGCGGACTTGCGGCACGCACGGCACGGACCGCGCTTTCCGCGGCCACGCGATATGCCTCTTCGCCCGGCCGCGACATCCGTGCGCGGTCGACCACGTCGGCAGAAAGCACCGTACCATCGGGCGCCAGACGGATGCGAACCTCGACCACGAGATTCTCAGCCTCCGGCGCACCGACCGGCACCGACCAGCGCCGCTCGATCTGGCTCCGGATGAAGGCAATGTCGCTGATCGACACCTGGTCGGTCTGCTGGGCATTGCGCTGCATCACCGGCGCCTGCGGCTGGCTGGACCGCGCAACCTGCTGTTCCCGGGGAGCGTCCTCTTTCGCCTGCGATTTGAGCTGATCCAGACTCTTACGCAGCGACGCCAGAGGATCATCCGGCTCGGGCTTCTTTTCCGGTTCCGGCTTTTTCTCCGGCTCCGGCTTCTTGGGTGCGGGCTTTGGCGGTTCGGGCTTCTTTTCGGGTTCGGGCTTCTTCTCCGGCTCAGGCTTTTTCGGCGGTTCCGGCTTCTTCTCCGGCTCGGGCTTCTTCGGCGGCTCCGGCTTCTTCTCCGGCTCCGGCTTTTTGGGCGGGGGCGGCGGAGGTGGGGGCGGAGGCGGAGGAGGCGGAGGAGGCGGCGGTGGCGGAGGAGGAGGCGGCGGTGGCGGCGGGGCCGGCTGCGGCTTGGGGGCCGGAGGCGGCGGCGGAGGTGGAGGGGGTGGAGGCGGAGGCGGCGGTGGTGGAGGCGGAGGCGGAGGCGGTGGAGG
>MDTG01207931.1_pt1 | contig 70662 bp, 63 predicted proteins | sample 811421 | NCBI WGS metagenome assembly MDTG01 (sample SAMN05326645, study PRJNA326480) | marine metagenome | isolation source: seawater | place: Pacific Ocean: South East | collected 2011
CCTGGCCGATAACCACGAATGGGTTAAACAAGCCACAAACCTACTACTGTTCGGCGCTAGCGGTGTAGGCAAAACCCATCTCGCCAGCGCGTTGGGTTACAGCCTGATAGAAGCCGGAACCCGCGTAAAGTTCTATCCGGCCACCGCCTTGGTGCAACACCTACAAGACGCCAAACAGCAACTAAAACTCCAGGATGCTCTGAATAAATTGGATAAATACCAAGTGCTAATCGTGGACGACATCGGCTATATCAGAAAGACAGAACAAGAAACCAGTGTACTGTTCGAACTCATTGCACACCGCTATGAGAGGTTCAGCCTTATCATTACATCCAATCAATCGTTCGAAGACTGGGATGCATTGTTCACCGATACCACCATGGCAGTTGCAGCTATAGACCGGCTTGTTCACCACTCACATATCATTCAATTACAGGGGGAAAGCTATCGAAGAAAAACAGCAATAAAACAGGAAGAATAACTCAGCGACAACCGGTCAAGATAATTGACGCCGGACCGGTCAAGACAGTTGACGTTTTATACGCTTTACTCAGCCGCCGCCTGAATGGAGCCGCTTTATGCTAGCGTAGCGCACACTACAAAGCGAGCGGAGTGTAGGTAATCAGATGCAGCAATTTGTTATGCCTTTTCTGCTTTCACTATACGAATAGTTTCGTTGATTGACACCTCATTGATACTATTTAGGCAGTCAAATCTCCAGCCTTTTCCTAAGCTATAGTGTTTAAAGGTATCCCAGAACTTTTGGTAATTTTCATCGCTTGAAAAGTCAACATTGTCCTTTTCACTAAAAGGAATTATGTATACATAAACAAAGCTGCCAAGTCTAAACTCAGAGACAACGTGCGGTATATCGGTGTTATCCACTTTTCGAACATAGTTGACAATTTGTGGTTCTTTAGAAAATCCACTATGGACAACATTTACAGCAATATTAGGTAGGCGTAACTCTTTCTGATCATCGGTTTTCATCCACTTTATTGTTTCCTTAAGATCCGCTACATGCTCTTCGTCAATTGTAGACAGGGTGATCTTACACAGCGCCTTGTAAAGTTTTGCCGGAGTGAACCTTTTTGTAGAGTCTAAATGAACTTTGATCTCCTTGTCGCTTACTCTTTCTATATTTTGGGATGCGACAATCGGCATATTGTTTTCAATTTGCATGTGCCCATTTTTATATTTTATTTTAGGAGTTCCATTTTTCCCCTTCAGTCCAAGAAAAACTCTATATATGTCAAAATGTTCGATCAGCGATGGCTCGATATAATTCCCAAAGAACCCATTGCAATCATCACACTCATCACAAAGAATTATGTTTTTGTTTCCGAGCCCCTCAGGTATCGCATGGGCCACTTTTTTGAAGGTGGCACCATCATTCATGGTTTTATTGCAAAACCTACAGCAACGACTTTCCTTTTTTGCATTCCCTATAATAGTTCTTCTGTCATTCCTGGGTATATTCATGTTGTACTTTGATGTCAAATCCCCTGAAAACTCATCAAGAACACGCATTTTTCCTTCAAATTTTGACTGGAGATCCTCTGAGTTACCAAACTCATTTAAAGTAGAGATGTATGTTTCTAGTTTTATTTTTTCTGACGTATCAGTCGGCATAGACTGCAACACTAAAAAATATTCATTGGGTGATAGGCTTGATATTTTGCTTTTCAACCTGTTTAAAATCGGCTGAGAGCTTGCATACTTGGCGACAAATTCAGAAACTTTATGCTTTAAATCTTCGGTCGCTTTCTGCACTGAAGAAAGTTTCAAAATGTTGTCTTTAATATCGCCAAAGCATGTCAATAGTTCTAAATATACAGTGCCAGTTTCTTCGTTAGTTGGCTGAAGGTTAATCCCAAAGCCATCCCCTTTAGTCATAAAGTAAATACTGTAACTTTCCATACTAGGTTTCCATAATTAATTTGCTACAGCAGCACAGTAGGCATAACGCTTATGCAGCGGAAAGACCCGTATTTAAATACAGACTTTTCCGCTTTTGTGAATTTAATGCTTGGAAGACTATATCGCTTTTCTACAACCTAGAACAAGTTATAGGTACAGATAGGATATAAATGCAGATTAATCCATCTAACAAGCGTTGGTGGTATCCAGATGCGGGCAATATATTTGTACAGCGCCTAATGTTCGGTTAGGTTTTGGTATGTCAGGTATTGGCACCAAGCAGCCAGATGGTTGAATACCGCTAGCTAAATCGCCTTCTAAACAAAAGTACGTATTCCTGCTTTTTGCAGATAAATAAAAGCATTCAACAACATGTCTGGGAAGTGTTTGGTTTACTGATGACGATGCCGCGTTGCTGGTTATCGACTATCGAAAAAAACGCCGCCCTTAGGCGGCGTGTTTACGGCTAATCACTGAATTTTTTGGCTTTTAGTGACTTAACCGACTTCACCATCTTACTAAATTTCCGCTCGTGGGCGCGCCTTTGTTTCAGTGACGCCGCGTTGCGTGCCTGTTCAACATTCAGCTTCTGGTAGTTGATTAATCGCCTTGCTGCTAAAGCCCCCTGCGTTATAGCCTGTTGTACCGCGCAGCCTGGTTCAGCAACATGCTGACAGTCACTAAAGCGGCATTGACTGGCTATAGCGTCAATGTCGGCAAACGCGCGGCGAATGCCGTCGTCACAGTCTGTCAGCTGCAGCTCACGCATACCGGGCGTATCAATTACTACAGCACCACCGGCAATAAAATGCATGGAGCGCCCTGTTGTGGTATGCCGGCCTTTACTGTCATCTACTCGTATTGCTGCGGTTTTTTGTCCACCGCGGCCAGTGAGAGTATTCACTAACGTCGATTTGCCAACACCAGAAGACCCTACCACCGCCAAGGTGTTACCAGCTTTACACCAGTGCTGCAAGGTACTGCTGCAGCTCGCATCAAGTGCATTAACCACCTCGACCATCAGCATGGTGTCTAGCTGTTTAACCTGTCGCAAAAAGGCATCTACATCGGCGCATAGGTCCATTTTGGTTAATACCAGTAACGGCTCGGCACCGGCATCGTGCGCCAGGGTTAGAAAGCGCTCTATCCGGCTTAAATTAAAGTCATGGTTTAACGAGCAGACAATAATCAGCGTATCGACGTTAGCGGCAATAAGTTGCTCAGCCAGTTGGCTACCCACCGCTTTACGTTTAAACAACGACTTTCTGGTTAACAGGCGCACAAAGCCGCCGCCGGCATCTAGCAGCAACCAATCGCCAATGGTTATCGGCGGCAAAGTGGTGCTGGCCATTAAACAGCAAGAGCCCTGCAGGGTTATCAGCTCATAACCACTGCGGTGATGTGCCGTAACCCGGGCGATAATGCTGTGTTCAAATTCCTGTAAAGTAAGTTGTTGTTGAAAAAAAGCCTGCCACCCCAGGTGTTGCAATGTTGAGGGTAAGTTCATGTCATTTCCTTCTGCCCACAGTGAAGCACTGCGCGCACAGTAAAAATGGTTAGGAGCTCTGGAATAAGGTTACAGTAACCGTATTAATCGGTTACCAGAGTTCCCGGTCAGCAGACACCGGGCAAAGGCAGGTTAAGGCAAAAGGTAAAAGTTTTACTTACGCCGCAGCCTTCGCCGGGTGGGTCATTGCAACAATCATCAAACTTTCCTTCTGAGGCTAAATAACGCACAAAAGTATATCGCTAGTAAACAGGAAAAGCCAACTTGGTGTTGTTCTACAAAGATGTTAGCTGGTTTAACACGCAGCAGATACCGTTATTTACCTCCAGATCACCGAAGCGGGAGTAAAAGGCCAGCACAGTACCAGCTTTGGTTTTGGCTTATCGATAGTTAAACGCCTGTGCGACATAATGCCTGCGCTAATGTTACGGCGTTAAATAATCCAGTGTATTTACCATCTCAAACTTAGGACTGCGGCCAATAAACTCTCTGAGCATAGCGGTATGGGCTGACCCCATTAAAATTAGCACCCGATCATTTGTCGTCATCGGAATGCGATTTAAATTCGTATAAATTTTTATATTGCGCAGATAAAACTGTGCGGCCTGCTCTGCCCCCTCAAAACCATCACCAATGCCAACATAAAACAGTTTATCGGCATTGGTGTTAAGCATGTAATCCAGCATTAGCGGCTGATTAGTTAACTGTAACTGCTGCAGCAACGAGAGCTGATCAAAACGCTGGTAAAGCGCGCCAAGTTTCGGATAGTGCAAAAAAGGCTGATGGGTTAATTGCAGGTAAGTTTGCCGATCAACGGCATTTTCCAGCTCAGGGCTGTGTTCGATAAAATCACCCAGGCTATAGTTGTATCCCAGATGATGATCAATACCGTACACTTTTTCCAAACCACTTAACCTGGCAACATCAAAGCCCAGCATACTTAATTCACCATAAGTGGGGTCTAACATTTCTGGAGTTGCTAAAAATGCCTGATACGCCTGGTTTATCGTCGCCATATCTTCTGGTAAAAATTCCAGGCACACAATAGTGGGTTTAAAATGAGCAATTAGCCTGGCAATCTCTTTAACCGCTTGCTGATTAGCCTGGCTATGCTCATCAAAATGGACGGTGTTAGCGTCACTGCTTGTTGCAAAATGAAAACTGCCTAAATTTAACACTTTAATCTTTTTAGTATTACCAGAAGCTGGCTCAGTCAGTAAGACAGAGTCAGTCACACTGCTGCAGCCAACTAGACAAAGCGCCAGTAAAATTAGGATAGTTTTCATTTATTTAGACCATATTCTGCATAGTGCATCAGCAAAACCAACATTGGCAAATGCAGCAACAGCAGGAGAGTGCTCATGGCTCCTGCTATTTTTTAAATACCACCAGCGCGGAGCACGTAGTCTTGATACGCAGGAATAGCAATAGCAGCGATAATACCGATAAGTGGAATAAGCAATAAACACAAACCCCAGATTGACCATTTTTTCTGCACACGGTTAAAATGCTCTACGCTATCCCATTTTTTATTTTTCCAAGCGAGCTCACGCCCTTTAAACCCTAGGTAGATCGCCACAATAAAGCCGATATAAGGAACCAGTGCCAGAAAACCAATGTATGTTTTGTTAAAACCACCCCAGATCCAATTTAATGAAAATGCGCCCCAACTAAAGCCTGCAATTCCATCTGGTAATGTGTTTTGTTTCATTCCTGAATTATTATCTGGTTGACCCGTTAACGTAACGTCTGATTTTGGTGCTGCATAAACGTCGTTCATATCTTTCTCTTTGCTCAAATTATTAACTATCTGCTTTGCCAATAAGCCGCCGCCCGGTCATAGAGGTATTACACCCAGCCTTAATAGTAACGGGTGCTCATCGCTATTAAACAACGGGCTGCTGACACTACATCGGTTTCAGATTTTTTACAATACAGTATCGGTACACGCCAAATTACGGGTGTGGCAATATTTATGCTTTTAAATCTCTGCGGATTTTGTCAACTATTTCGGCTGAGTTTTCAACAAAATAGCAGGCAAAGCCATTTCAATTGGGATTTTATACGGTTAGCCGCTAAACTTTGGCTAAAGATAACTGCTAAGCGAGATTTACTATGCGTTTGTTATTATTGTTGCTGATAAGTATTAGTGTGAGTTTTCTGCCACTACGGGCGACTGCTGCGGACGATCAGCATAGTTATGTTGGAGATCATGGTATGGTGTTATTTGCTGCAGATGATATTTTGCTGGCATCACATTTACCGCTATATCAACCGCCACATAATTATCAGCTTATTTATCAGATCACCCTGCCCCCCACTGAGCATAAAGTTGTGCTGGCCACGCTGCAAAAAAGACAGCAGATGACCTTACTGCCGCAGCAATTTGACTTAACGCAATTAATCAAAGGCCAAAGCATTACGGTTAACGCTGCGCTGTATCATGGCCATTTTGAACGGGGTGGCAGTGTCTGGTTTGACAAGGTACCGGTAAATTTTGCCCGCCAACTCTATATCAGGCCAATTCAGCAACCTGGAACTGCAAGTGAAGCACGGTATGACGTGTTAAAAATTAATTCGAGTTATTTTTTAATCCATCAGATTGCCGCAAACCCCAGCTATGATCAGATATTGCGCACAGAGCGCCCTATAAGCGAACCGCTGATTTTAAAAGCACCGGCTGATGTGACAGCGCTGCAACAACTGAATGCGATGGGCATTGAGGCTACTGAAGTGTATCTGGAAACTGCTGATTTTCAGTAGCTCAATTTGTGCCGCTTCAGTAGGGTTTCAGAAATTACTGACCAAACATTTCAGCAGCCCGCCTGGCAATCTCGTCATCTGTAACGTCTTCAATATGGGTAGATAACATCCAGCGATGACCAAAAGGGTCGACCAGACTGCCGCTGCGATCGCCATAAAACTGATCTGCTACTTCCATGGTCAGTTTGCCACCTGCTGCGACTGCTTGTTTTACCACGGCATCAACGTCTTCAACATATACCATTAGGGTCACCGGGCTGTCGCCCAGCATGTCAGGGCTTTTATTGCACCACTGGTCACTTTGCTCGCTTAACATAAATAAGGCGGCACCAATGCGCATTTCAGCATGCATTACCGTGCCATCTGGCATGGCCATCCGACTGATTAATTCAGCATTAAACGCCTTTTGGTAAAACTCAATTGCTCCGGCCGCGTCTTTGATGGTTAAGTAAGGGTTAACACCTGCGTAATTAGCAGGAATGGGGGATACCTTCGCCATATCTGTCTCCTTTTGGCTAAATAAGACTACTTTAATTGTTGTTGTAACAAGTTCACTAGCGGCTGAAACTCTGCTTTATTTCTATCGTTCAGGTCGATTAATGCCTGATGCGCCCGCAATATCATCTGGCCCTGCTCCTGCTCAGTGTATGTCTGAGTGGCGATATTGCTCATTTCAGCGTTAACGTTCGTTGGCTGTTCAACAATTTGAAATGCCTGCTCCAGACATAAACTAAACAGTAATTCATTAATTTCACTGTCGGTCGAAAAAAGGGTTGGTTTTGGCATTTGTTGTTGCTGGCAATAGCGGGCGATGCTGGCCAGCAGACCAACATAGGTGCTATCAATAAACGTTGCCTGATTTAAATCAATAACCACCTGGGCACAGGGTATTGGCGCGCTGAATAATCGGTCAATTAAGTCGTCCATGCCCGTGGCATTGGTATAACGCAGTTCACCACATAGTTTGAAATAACAACAGTTATCAATGTTGGCAAACAAAATTTGCTGTGACTCACTCATGTGTTACTCGCTTAGCGGATTAGCTGGCGGATCAGTAACGCCCCTGTTTAACTTCAGTATAGTCAGATCATCGGGTAATGGTTGCGCCGGATCAATATTCAGTGCCTGCAGTAACCCGGCAATATCCGGATGCGCCATGCTGTTATCCAGCAAACACTGCAACTTTAACTCAGTTGTCGGCTGGGGCAGCAAATCTAATAAGCCATCTGAACACAACACAACACTGCTTTGTTCAGCCAGCGTCAGCTGATGATTTTGATACTGGCTAAAGTCGAACATGCCGGCCGGTGTGCTTTTCAGCTCCAGATAGCTGGACTGTTGCTGCTGTTGTATTAAAGGCCAGGGATAGGCGCCGGCATTGGCGTAGATAAGCTGGTGGCTGTGGGTATCCAGTACCGCATAAAACAGCGCAATATACTTTGCCATATTTTCCCGCAGCAGTTCACTGTTCAGGGTGCTTAGCATGGCCGCCGGGTCAAGCAGCGTATCGGCATTACCGCGCTGATAACGCTCATAATACGAGCTAACAAAACGCTTTAAATAAACCGTAACAAAAGCAGAAGCCACACCGTGCCCGGACACATCTGCCATATAAAACACCACCCGGTGTTCGTCGGCATTAAAATAGTCGACAAAATCACCACTCATATAAGCCGATGGAAACAGCGCATGACTGAACTCATACTCACCACAGCAAAACCTCGCTGGCGGCAACATTTTAAACTGTACCTGCTTGCCCGCCCGCTCCCCGGCTTCCAGCTCAGCCAGCGAATGCTGCAGTTGCTGATTACTGATTGCCAGCTCTGCGGTTCTGGCCTGCACCTTAGCCTCAAGGGTATCGTTTAGTTTCGCCAGATCAGCAATAGCGGTATAGGCCCTCATCGCCGACAATACGGTGGTGGTTAGGCGCTGCACGGTTAGCTCGGTTTTTGACCGGTAATCATTGATATCGTAGTCTTGCACGACTCTTTGCTCAGGCGCCTGGCCCGCCTGGCCGGTGCGCAGCACAATTCGGATTAGATGGTTTTGTAAGGTATCGCGGATATAGTGCACCAGCGTCAGGCCAGCGTCGTCGGTTTCCATTACCACGTCCAGCAAAACCAGGGCAATGTCGGGATTGCTGTCGAGTATCGGCTTTGCATCGCGGGCACTGTGTGCACTGATAAACTTAAGTTTGTGGTTTTGAAAATTAAAATCACGTAGCGCCAGCACCGTGACCTTATGAATTTCCGGATCATCATCAACAATAAGCACTGTCCAGTACTGGTAGTCAGCTGCTGGCTCGTTGCTATCCTCTGCAAACACCATTAGCTCATGATTGGCAGTCGATCCTTCCATAGCTGAAGTGCTGTCGTTTGGAGCAACATTGTGTGCCATCCAGAGTTCCCTCACATTAATGCAAGCGCATCCTGACGGTAGCATAGTTAATCCGCAGCGAAAACACCCAACGCTCAGATCCTGAAAACATCTATGTACCCTAGTAAAAATTACCGGCGTACCAGCGAAAGCATGAAATAAATGCGCTGGCGAATATCCATAGGCCGGCAACACAATGATAGGCCACAATATAATATAAATTAATTAATTTTCTTATAATCAATACTTTATTTGTTTATCTGTGCCATTAAAAAATTGAAATGTCAGATTGGCCTGCATGCTGCAGCAGTATGGTTGTCCTGGCAGCGAAGTGTTAGCCTCAGCGCTAAGTTGTTACTAACAACCGCTGTAATTTTTAATTAAAATGGAGAGCGCATTTATGGCACAGTTAAATAATCCAGAAATTAAACATGTACATGACATTATCCAGGTACTGAACAGTGGTATTGATTTTTATGGTGATGCAAAAGAGAAAGTAGATGACCGCCAGCTTGCCAGTTTTTTGACCGGATGTTAAACGCCCGGCGTCTGGTCAAAGAACGCCTGCAGCCTTTTGCTGTTGCCGAAGATGGTGAGCGGGAAGATGGCTCAGCGTTTACCGTTGAAGCAAGAAAAGCGTATACCAAGGTTATAGGTGCCATGTCGTCTGACAAAGAGCACACCTATATCAGTCAGCTGGAAGAAGTAGAAGATAAAACGCTGGAAGAGCTTAAAGCCGCGTTAAAAGAAAACCAGCCGCCGCAATTCGAAACCGCGCTGCGTCAGTCGTTAACCACGATGCAGGAATGCCACGATGAAATGCGGGCACTGAAAAAAGCAACCAGCCATTAATAACGTGCTGGTTAAACGGATAAAAAAACGGCCTTACGGCCGTTTTTCTTTATCAAATACCGCTAAACCTGCTCAACCTCATTCTCTGCAGGCGGTGCAGGCAACATATCTTCGCGGCTAATGCCTAATACTTCTGCTATGGCGCTGGCGACATACACAGATGAGTAAGTGCCTACGGCAATACCAAATAGTAAGGCAGTGGCAAAACCATTAATTAACGCGCCGCCCATAAAAAACAACACCAATAATACCAGCACCGTGGTCAGAGAAGTAATCACCGTCCGGTTCAGGGTTGAGGTTATGGCATGGTCAATCGTTTCATCAACGGTCGCCTCGCGCAACTTACGAAAACTTTCCCGCAGCCGGTCAAACACCACGATAGTATCGTTAATTGAGTAACCAATCAGTGCCAGAATTGCCGCCAGTACCGTCAGGTCGAACTCAAGCTGTAAGATTGAAAACAAACCAAGCGTTAGTATGACATCATGCCCAAGCGAGACGACGGCACCTACTGACAATCGCCATTCAAACCGCAAGGCAACGTAAAGCAGAATACCAATAAGCGCTACCAGCATGGCCATTCCACCATCTTGTTTCAGCTCTTCGCCTACACTCGGCCCCACAAATTCAACCCGGCGCAGCTCAACGGGTGTGCTTTGCTTTGCATTTAACGCCTGCAATACCGCCTCACCGACTTTTTCCTGCACCAGATCAGGGCGAAGCGGAATACGAATTAGCACGTCTTTACTGGAGCCGAACAACTGAATAACTGCATCCGGATAGCCAGCAGCACTTAAGGTGTCACGCATTGCCGTTAAGTCAGCAGACTGGTTCAAGCCAACTTCAATAACCGTACCTCCGGTAAAGTCCAGGCCCCAGTTAATGCCTTTAGTGGCAAAAGAGCCAATAGATCCGATAACCAATAAGACAGATAACAGCAACGCCGGCCATTTAAACCGCATAAAATGAAGTGGCTGGCTAAAATTAAATAGTTGCATAGCGTACTCCTTACAGCGGCAGTGACTGCAGACGGCGGCCACCCCAAATTAAATTAACCAGTAACCGGCTGCCGACTACCGCAGTAAAAATGGAGGTGATAATGCCAATCGCCAACGTTATAGCGAAGCCTTTCACCGGCCCGGTGCCAACACCGAACAGAATAAGCGCCACCAGTAAGGTGGTCATATCTGAATCAGCGATAGTTGCAAAGGCTCTATCGTAGCCAAGATGAATTGCCTGCTGAACGGACCTGCCCTCAGCCAGCTCTTCCCGTATTCGCTCAAATATCAGCACATTGGCATCGACCGCCATACCCACCGTCAGCACAATGCCCGCCATACCTGGCAGCGTTAATGTCGCCCCTGGGATCATCGACATAATGCCAACCATAAAAATAACATTTGCCGCCAACGCGATATTGGCTACTAAGCCAAAGGCCTTGTAATACACCAGCATAAAAATAAGTACTGCTAACATGCCCCATTGAATCGCGGCCAGGCCCAGTTCGATATTTTCCTTACCCAGGCTTGGGCCAATTGTGCGCTCTTCTATCACCTGAATTGGCGCAATCAATGCACCGGCCCGCAGTAAACTGGCCAGATGCTGTGCCTGTGCCGGAGAGCTTAAACCGGTTATGTCAAAATCGCGGCCAAGCCGTGACTGGATAGTGGCGTCGTTAATCACTTCCTGTTGTTTTACTAATACCGGCGTGCCATCGGCTCTTTGCTCTGTACCGGGCTTATATTCAATAAATACGGTGGCCATTCTGCGACCTACTGCACTTTTTGACGCATCAGACATTAAATTGCCGCCGGCAGTATCCAGTTTAATGGTGACCTTGGGCTGACTGTATTCGTCGTAACCCGAAATGGCGTCGGTAATATGATCACCGGTCAGCAATACCCGCTTTTCCAGCAGCACCGGCCGGCCATCATTGCTCTGATAAAGCTCAGCATTGCCTGGTAACCGACCTGCTATTGCAGCTGTCAAATCGCTATCCGTATCAACCAGCCGAAACTCCAGCGTCGCGGTGGCACTGAGTATTTCTTTGGCCTGTGCGGTATCCTGTACACCAGGTAGTTGCACCACGATGCGATCTGCGCCCTGGCGCTGGACTACGGGTTCAGCCACGCCTATCTCATTTACCCGGTTGCGCATAATGGTAATGTTCTGTTCCAGCGCATAATTACGAATATCGCGCTGACGCTCCTCACTTAACGAAACCAGCAAGCTGAGGCTATCCATATCCTGGTTCATTAACAGCTGACTATCTTGTTTGCTTAGCAGGCTTGCTGCCTGTTCAACATCTGCAGCTTGCCGGAAAACTATGGCAATCTGGCCTTGCTCCAGATTAGCTTTAACGCTCTGGTAACGAATATCCGCCTGGCGTAAATCGTTACGGAACTGACTGACTAAATCGTTAAGATGTTTATCCAGAGCAGCTTGCATATCTACGGCCAGTAAAAAATGCACCCCACCACGAAGATCCAAGCCCAACTTCATGGGGGTTGCACCAATTGCTGACAGCCAGGCAGGTGTAGCCGGCATTAAGCTAAGCGCAGCAATGTAATTACGGCCTAACAGGTTTTTTGCCTGATCAAATGCCTGCAGCTGTTGCTCGGCGCTGGAAAAGCGCGCAATGATTTTCCCGTCCTGTAGCTGAACTGAAGCGGCGGCATTGCCTGCGCGAATAAATTCCTGTTCCAGTTGCAAACGGGTTTGTTCTGAAATAACAGCACCGCCTCTGGCGCTGATATTAAGGGCCGGGTCTTCCGGGTATAAATTGGGTAAGGCATACACCAGGGTTAATAACAGCATGGTAATAACTACCACATAACGCCAGGCAGGGTTTTTGTTTAACATAAAGAGTGTCCTTCACATACTCAGCACCACTACAGCAAGGCTATAGCAGTCACAAAATGGGCAGCACCATTGAAAAAAAATTTAAAACAAGGTGTTGCAGTTTGAGTTTTACAGTGAGCGAAAAACGGGGGGAGCGCGGGCAGAGTGAGCGACAGACTCAATCGTAGCTACTGTGAAATGCAGACTATAGATTAAGCCTGCAGTAGCTGCGGTTAGGTTAACATTGTGGCTTGCGGTTAACGCGACGAAGGGCTCATCGCTATCGGTGTCATCGGACACCAGGTATTGTTGATGAAATGCGGATTGAATAGCAGGGGTAAGGCCCTGCAATTGTGTTTCAACCAGAGGGGCTACCCGGCTTTGTTGCACAGCCAGCGCCTGCGGTGAACACAGCAGACTTAAGTAAACCAGTATGATTAAACTACTGAACCAACGCATAAAGCCTCATAACAGACACAGGACACTAACTCGATCCTGATACCGCTATCATGAGGCTTTGCCACAGCCGAAACAAGCTACCCCAACAAATATATTTTGTATTGTAACCTGTTACTTTTTATCCTTTAACTTTACATCCAGTGGCGGATTTACCAGCGACAACTGATATACGTCATGCCGGCGATCTTTCATGGTGTTGACACTGCCGTGAGTATGCAGCTCTTTTAACGCGTCCAGGTCGACATCGACAATGAGCAGCATTTCTGAGTTAGGTGTAGCCTCTGCTTTAATCCCAGTGGTGGGGAAGGCAAAATCTGACGGGGTAAACAGCGCCGACTGGGCATACTGAATATCCATGTTATTTACTCGTGCCAGGTTACCCACAGCACCGGCAATAGCCACATAACACTCGTTTTCAATAGCCCGGGCCATGGCACAGTGCCGCACCCGGGTATAACCATTCTGGGTGTCAGTTAAAAAAGGCACAAATAAAATGTTCATGCCCTGATCGGATAATAGTCGGGCATATTCAGGAAACTCAACATCGTAACAAATCATAATGCCCACTTTGCCACAGTCAGTATCGAATACTTTTACCCGGTTGCCGCCGTGCATGGCCCAGTTGCGCTTCTCTGCCGGGGTAACATGCACCTTGTCGTATTGCTCCCAACTGCCATCCCGGCGGCATAAAAAACCACTGTTATGCAGTTTGCCATCATAAAGACACGGCATACTGCCGGTAATAATATTAATATTATAAGCGATGGCAAACTCTACAAATTTTTCGCGAATAGTATCGGTATATTTCGCCAGCTCGCGGATACTTTGCGTCACACTTAAATGGTTGTAATGCTCCATCAAAGGGGCAGCAAAAAGCTCCGGAAACAAAATAAAGTCGCTTTTGTAATCTGATACCGCATCAACAAAAAATTCCATTTGCTCGAACAGCTGGTTAATGTCCTTCATATTGCGCATTTGCCACTGCACTAAACCCAGGCGCACTTCGGCTTTGGGCGCATTAATCAGTTTTACCGATTTGGTGTAATAAATATTGGCCCACTCTAATAAGGTGGCATATTCTTTTGACTGGGTATCACCTGGAATATATCCGGTTAATAACTTGCGGACATGGAAACCATTGGCCAGCTGAAAACTAAGCACCGGATCATAAAGCTCTTTGCTTTTTACTTTTTCAATAAACTGTTTTGCACTAAGGGTACTTGAATGCTGCTCATAATTTGGCATTCTGCCACCGGCCATAATAGCCCGTAAATTCAGGTTCTCACATAGCTCTTTTCGTACGTCATACAGCCGTCTGGCCAGGCGCAGGCCGCGATAATCAGGGTGAATAAACACCTCTATACCATAAAGAACATCACCGTTATGATCATGATTATCAAAAGAAAAACCAGAAACAATTTGCTCATAGGTATGATCATCACTGAATTTGCGATAGTCAATAATTAGTGAAAATGCACAGCCAACAACTTTGCCATCAACACAGACACAAATCTGACCTTCAGGGAATTTGGTGAGTAGTGTGTCTACCCGCTCTTTGGTCCAGGTAAGCAGCGGGCCCGCCTGATATACCTGCTCAGACGCCGCACGCAGCTCAGCCATATCTTCACTGGTTAAATGGCGTATTTCTACATGATTAGCTTCCATTATATCTCCTGATTTATTAATCTTTTAAACCGGCAACTACCGTGGAATTTTTACTGTAAAACAGCTACCGACACCCGGAGTACTGCTGACATTAATAACGCCCTGATGTTTTTCGACAATGCCACGCGAGAGTGACAAACCCAGTCCCGTTCCCTCACCTTTGGGTTTAGTGGTGTAAAAGGGTTCAAAAATTCGCCCGAGCTGAACGCTATCCATTCCTTCACCGTTATCACTGACTGCAAACCACACCCAGAAGTCGTCAAAACCCGTGGTTATGGTGATAGTACCATCTTGTTTAATCGCCTTGGCAGCATTTAGCAACAAATTTAGTAACACCTGATTCAGCTGTGAGGGAATACAGTTCACTTTTGGCAGTTCAGCGAAGTCCTTCACCACATCGGCTCGATACTTCAGCTCATTGCTAACCAAATTTAAGGTAGATAAAATTCCTTGATGCAGATCAGCCTCAACAAAATCGGCTTGTTCTATATGAGAAAAGTCCTTTAAATCGTGGATAATACCGACTACACGGCTAAGCCCCTGCTCTGACTCTAGCACCAGCTTGGGTAAATCGTCACAGACATACTCAAAATCAAAGTGGGCCAATAAGTTGGCGCGAGTTTCATCATCTACCTGCTGACTTAGCCGCTTAACCAGATGAATTAAATTACTGGAATATTCAGCCAACACTTTCATATTGGACGCAACGTAACCAATAGGATTGTTTATTTCATGAGCAACCCCGGCGGCAAGCTGGCCTAACGAGGCGAGTTTTTCAGACTGCAGCAATTGCTCTCTTAACATTTTGATTTCAGTCTGCAGCTTCGCAATCTGGACGCTTTCTGAACGATGTCCTTGGTTCATTTATCCTCCACGTCACCAAAAAGCTTGTGATATTGGGTAAAAGCTTCTTTTATCTCATGTTTTATTTCATCATCGTGCCATGGCTTGGTCATAAATTTATAAATAGCACCTTTGTTTATAGCTTCAGTCACCGTTCTTAAATCAGTATATCCTGACAACACCATTCGGATGGTATTGGGGTACATGTCTTTTACCTGGCTAAGAAACTCTGTGCCATTCATGCCGGGCATCCGTTGGTCCGAAACAATAACCTGTACTTTATTTAATGCTAAAATTTCAAACGCACGGCTGGCACTAGTGCAAGTTAAGATCTGATAACCTTCACGGCGCAGCACTCGCATCAGCGCATGTAAAATATTTTCTTCATCATCAACCAGTAAAATGGTTTTGGCATAATCCACCGGCATGGGTCGAAACATCCGGTTTTTCTGATAATTTTGCAGATACTGTTCCAGCAGTTTTGGCGGCATTGGCTTACCAAAGTAAAAACCCTGATATTCATCGCAGAAACTCTTTCTGAGCAATACCGCCTGAGCTTCGTTTTCAACGCCCTCGGCGATAACTTTAATGTCCAGATGATGCGCCAAAGCAATAATAGCTTTGCTGATTGCTGCATCATATTTATCCGAGACAATATCTTTGATAAAACTTTGATCAATCTTTAACTTATCTATCGGTAAACGTTTTAAATAATTAAGGCTGGAATAGCCGGTGCCAAAATCATCAATGGATATTTGTACGCCCAGTTGACGTAACTGCTGTAACTTTAAAATAACTTGCTCAGTATTTTCGAACAGTAGTGACTCGGTTAATTCGATTTCGAACCAGCGAGCTTCTAAGCCGTTTTGGCTAATTGTTTGCTGTAAATGCTCAACAAAATTACTCCGGCTAAACTGAATAGAGGAAATATTCACCGCCATCACTACGCTGGCAATACCTCGCTCTATCAGAGATTGATTATACTTACTGGCCGTAGCGACTACCCAATTGCTTAGGGCGACGATATCACCGGTATTTTCTGCCAGCGGGATAAACTCTGCCGGGCTGATAAAACCCAATTCAGGGTGTGGCCAGCGCAGCAGCGCCTCCACTCCTACGATATTGCCGTTGACCGCATCAACTTGTGGCTGGTAATACAATTCAAACTCATTGTTCACAATCGCTTTTTTTAATTGAGCCCGCAAATTCAACTGTTTTTCAGATGTATTTTCCAGTTCATGGCTATACCACTGAAAGTTATTACGGCCCAGCTTTTTTGCCCGGTACATCGCCAGATCGGCTTGTTGTACTAAGTGCTCGGGTTCCGTTTTCTCTGTGTCAGAAACGCTGATGCTAATACTGGCTGACAAATGTATTTCGTGATGATTCAAATGCAATGGTGTGGCGATAATATCCAGGATCCGTTCCGCAACCGACACCACATCTTTTGAGTCTGTCAGTAATAGCACAAATTCGTCTCCACCAAATCTGGCCAGGGTATCTACCAGGCGAATACAGGATTTGATGCGCTGGCTTATTTGTTTCAGCACTTCATCCCCTATTCCACGCCCCATGGTGTTGTTAATTAGCTTAAAACCGTCCAAATTGATAAATAAAACTGCCAGCGACTGTTGCCGGCGTAACTGCATGTGGCAGCTATGAATTAATATATCTTCAAACAAGGCTCTGTTTGGCAGACGGGTAAGCAGATCATGAGAGGCATTGTAAGCGAGCTCTTGTTCATATTGTTTCTGAGCGCTAACATCGGTTTGTACGCCAATATAATGAGTGACCTCATTATCTTCATTTGGCACAGGTGCTAGAAAAAGCTGGTTCCAGAATAAACTGCCATCTTTTCGATAATTTTTCAGCACGACGTTGCATTCTTTCTTGCTTGCTATCGCTTGGCGGATGGTATTCGTTGCAACCGGATCTTGTTCTGCTCCCTGTAAGATACGACAATTGCTGCCAATGATTTCTCTGGCTTGGTAACCGGTAAGCTTTTCAAAAGCAGCATTAACATATACTACGGGTTGCTCAGACTCCAAAAGGTCCGCAATAACAATACCACTGGAGGTGGCGTCAACAGCCCGTTTATACAGACGTAACTGTTGTTCTGCCTTAACGATGTCATCGACATTCCGGGCAATGGCATATACTAAACCTAAGCGGGGAACATAATTAGCCACCCACATTAGATGAACAACGCGGCCGTCTTTATGCAGATATCGATTTTTAACGTTTTCAGCAAATGAATCGGTATTTATTATCTGCTGGAATTTTTTATCTGAAAATGCTTTGTCATCGACATGAACAAAGTCGAGAAATGTCTTTCCAAGTAACTCATTCTGTTGGTATCCCAGGATTTTTTGACACGCAGCACTTACCTCAACAAACTGTCCTTTCCTGTTAACAACACAAATCATGTCAGCGGAGTTAGTCATAATTTGTTGCTGTTGCAACTGTAACTGCTGAAGTTCAGCAACGTTATGCTGTAACTTGTCGTTACTTGCCATCAGGTGCAGGCGGTGGCGCAGGCTTTGCTGATAAAACTTTTGGCTCAGCATAACTAACAAGGTGGTTAACCAACCAGCAAATATGATGACTTCCGTAGCGACCAGATAGCTGGTAGTGCCACTGTTATAACTGGTATGTACCTTTAAGTGCCAATGTAAATTTTCAGGTAAACTAATCTGATAACTTTTAACAAGACGAGTGCCAGAAGAAGAATTTACCGAATCATATATTGGTGTTTGTTGTGCCGGCTGAAATAATTGTACAAGATAACCTGTCGGTACTAACAGTGATATTGCGGTGTCCATTGCTCTGAAAAAATCGACCGCAGCAACTAAACGTTTAACGCCTAGTCGATTGTTAAGCGGCAATGAAATCACGAAAAATGCATGATTTAGATCAGTATCGTAATGTAAGGTCAGTTCTGGCTTATTGTGACTCGTAGGCGGAATACCAGATATCACACTTTGTTGCAGCAAATACTGATTAAACCAACTTAGCTCAGCTGGATATTGGGCTTTTTCATGCAGTATTTTCCCGTCAGAATTCTGCAACGCCAGGTAATCAATATATGAGAAGTCTCGCAGATAACTTTTAAATTCAGTTTCATAGTATGCTGGCGATAAATCTACTTCAGCTGCAGAAATTCTCTCCGCCATACGATTCATTAAATCGCCTTGCTCATCAACAATCTGATCTACAGTGTGCTGCATACGCTGTGCAATTTCAGCTGCTGTTTTGGCGATTGCCGATGGCAATTGATAGGCATAGTTAAACCACAGTGAAATTGAAGATAAGGCAATAAAACTGACGAGTAACCACCCCCCTCTAGACAAATATTGTGGTGCATAACAACTTCTAACATAAGGTAAGCACAAACTGGCACTTGCCAAAAGCGCAAGAAAAATTGCCATATGAATTGACGTAGCGAAGCTCGTACTTGAACTAAACCAGTAAAAGCCAGTTGCCTGGGTCATAACAACCGATAAACAGATTACAATAACGACCAGATTTGTTAGCAGTTTTATTGCTGAAAACACTGTAAAGCTAATAGCGGTTTTCTTTTTATACCGGCCAAGCCATGGCAAGCATAATAATACCAATGCACTACTCTGCCAAAGTGGCATCCTCATTTGTCTACTTAGTAAACTGAAGTGGTCAACAGAGGCAGCCGATGGCGCCTGCCAAAGAATGCTGGCAGTCACAAGCACAGCTACAATTACTATACCGAAATAGATTAAAACACGTTTTTTAAATGTATCCCCGATCAATAGTACGCAGACGGCGAAAAGACCCAAAGCACTATCTGGCAGCATAACGAAACGGTAGTTTGCAATTTCTTCCGTAACCACAGCGGCAGTAAGAACCAGAATGCTGGCAAACAGCACTATAATAATATTGCTGTAAAATAAACTACGATAAATTGTGTGGCTCAGCTTCGATTGTCGTATAGTCATCACGGTCTCGACTGCTCCTTTGCAAATTGCTCAATACAACTGATTAAACTGGATTTGCTGCACGGTTTATTTACTACCGCATCCAATATCAACTCTGCAGATTTTTGCTGCAACGCAAACTCAACATCACCACTGACTAACACCCGTTTTATGGCGGGATAGCGCTGCTGTAATTGCAGTAATAGCTCGCTACCGCTAACACCAGGCATTTGCTGATCGATAAAAGCGATATGAAAATCTGTAAGGTCAGGCAGTGTCATCAGATGCTCAGGCCACTGCAGAACATGACAATGATAAGGGGTTTTATGCAGCATGCGCTGATATGCACTCAGCACGAAAGGATCATCATCAACAAACAACAGCTTAAACATCGTCGTACCCACATTGCTGCAAGCTGTTTTGCAACTGTGATAATAATGCCGGCCAGGCCAATGTTAAATCGTGCTCACAGGCCTTAAGGGAGAGGTGATTATTCTGCCGGGCGGCCTGCTCTGTCCTCTGACACAGCGTCATTAGCTGGCCTGCGCCAATTAACCCACTCATTGTTTTTAAACTATGGCTCAATCTAGCTATTTCTACAGAATCTAGAACGCTAAGAGCATGCTGCAGTTGTCCAATGTAAAGGTGTGCTTCATTACGAAAACCGACTAATACCGGACATACCGTTTCGACACTGTCGTCGCCATACATCTCGCTCAGTATGCTTAAATCAAGTACAGCCTTTGCTACCAGATTAGTCATCATCTACCTCGACCTCATTCTCCGTAATTTGAATAATGGGCCGGTTGCAGGTTTGCATCCACCAGTATGACAAACGTTTTAGCAATACCAGTACCTGACTATGATGTTTGATATTGATATTGTTTAATTCGAGGATATGAGGTTTTAACTTTTCCAACCGCTGATTAAACAGCAGCCAGAAATCACGCCGCTGCTCTTTATTTTTGATATTTTTCGCAATATGAAATAAATAATCAGCCGCCTCACAAGCTCGTTTGCGCTCACTTTCTATAGCTACCGCTTTACAATTATCAACAAAGACGTTGTGAAAGCAGCTAACATTAAAGGCGAAGTTGCGCAGCCGCCTATCGAGCTGAAAATAACCAGTTGTGGCACCTTCAGGCCATACTAAAAAATCTTTTTTGTCTGCGGTTTTGCTACCTGCATCACTTTGCTCAGCATCTTCGCTTTTACTTTGCGGTAACTCACGAACAATCGCCACACTAAAGCCCCGATCTGCAGGCGGCTCAGTGGTGACAGCACCCGCATCAGCCATCAGCTGCTTATAATGAGCAACAGGCTTTACCGTTTTGTGATGTTGTAAATGGTGTTGAATTTTTTTGGTTAGCTGCGCCGACGTTATCGGTTTGGCCAGGAAGTCGTTAATATCAAATTTGATACTTTGCTCGATAACATCACGGTAGGCATTACCAGAAAACATAATAATAGGAATATCGTATGCGGTATTGCTAAACATGCCAGCACGTACCCGCTGCACCAGATCTAAGCCTGAAGGGGCTCGCATTTCAATATCGGTGATCAGTAAATCTATCGACTCGTTTTCCAGAAACTCCGCCGCCGTTTTACCATCCAGCGCTTTAAATGCCCTGCACGAAGTAACTTTGTTGGCTACGCCATACAGGAAGTCACACATTAGTATGACATCATCAACCACCAATATATGAATATTTTTTGTTAACATAGTGAACTAAAACACCTGTGGTCTGATTAGATCTGAAGAGTTCTGAATAAATAAACGGGACTTCTACTGCGCATAAACCCTTGTAAGTATAGACCCGCTAATACCTATTTGATTACCAAATCAAAAAATTTATCCTGCGCCCGCCACAGCTATCGATATAAGCTAAATGAGTCATTAAAAATCGGCGGGAGCATCCACTATAATTTGCTGTGCGCTAAGGGGGTGACTAAAACGAATATGGCAGGCATGCAATAGCAAGCGTTCGGCGGCAGTAATTGCCTCAGGGGTACCGTATAAGGTATCACCTAATATCGGGTGGCCTATGGCCAGCAGGTGCAATCGTAACTGGTGCGAACGACCGGTAACCGGAGTTAACAACAGCCGGCTTTGTGCTGCACCGCTATCGCGGTTCAATACCCGATATTGGGTTAAGGAGGCTTTACCGGTAGTCCGGCAGATTTTATACAAAGGTCGGTTCGCCTGATCGGCGGTAATCGGCAGGGTAATTTCGCCACTTTTAGCTGACACCACTCCAGCTACTATGGCCTGATACTGTTTAGTTATGGTACGAGCCTGAAACTGCTTACTTAGTTCAGACAACGCTCTTTTGGTTAACGGCAATAACACAATGCCTGAGGTGTCATAATCCAGCCGGTGTACTACCGTCGCTGATGGCCATTCACATTGCACCCGGTTAATTAAGCAATCTTTGTTTGCCGGGTGCCGACCTGGCACCGTTAGCAATTTAGCAGGTTTACTAACAACAAGCAGTTGCTCATCCTGATATAACACCGTAAAAGGTTGATCAGTTGCTGGCAATACGGCTAAGTGGGATAAATCAATCATTATAAGGTCGGGCTCACTGCCTGTGTTTTGCTATTAAATAATTCGATTAATGACCATTATGCCTGATCTGCGGTTTGTCTGCAGCGCAAAATCCGCTATGCTGCAGGCCGTGTTTTTCGTAATAGTAAGTTATGGCAGACAATTTCCGTTATCAACCGCCGCAAACTCCATGGCTTGATATTTTATATCAGGATAAAGACCTTATCGTGTTAAATAAGCCAAGCGGCTTATTAACGAACCCGGGGCGCGGACCTGAGTTAGCCGATTGTTTATTCAGTCGGGTGAAAGCGCAGTTTGAACTTGCCCAGTTGGTTCACCGGCTGGACCTGAGCACCTCTGGCGTAGTGGTTATGGCGCTGCGCCGTAAAGCCGAGCGCGAACTTAAACGTCAGTTTGCCGAGCGGTTAGTTAAAAAACGTTACTTCGCTGTGGTCGCTGGTCAACTGACTCCTCCCTCTGGCAGTATAGACTTAGCGCTGACGGTGGACGAGCTGCAGCCACCGCGGCAAAAAGTCTGTTACCAAAGTGGTAAAGCGGCGTTGACGCATTATAAAGTCACACAACAATTTGCGCATGCTGCGCTGGTACAATTAAGCCCGGTAACCGGCCGTTCTCATCAGTTACGGGTGCATATGCTAGCACTGGGGCATCCGATCCTCGGCGATGCGTTTTACGCTCCTGCCAAGGTTTTAGCTGCCGCGCCACGTTTGCTGTTACATGCCGCCAGCTTACAACTGCAACACCCCTACTCTGGCCAACCGCTTGAATTTACAGCTGACACAGACTTTGTGTGCGCCAATGGCACGTTAAACTGGCCCAGCGAAGACATCCTAACCTAAAAGTATTGGTAAATTTAACCTGTCTGGCTATAGTGATTCTACCTGTCCCGGCACGTCCGTACGGAAAGGCACATTAATAACAATAAAACAGGAATTTACTATGAGTATGCTCAATGAGTTTAAAAGCTTTGCTATGCGCGGCAATGTGGTTGATATGGCGGTGGGGATAATTATTGGTGCTGCTTTTGGCAAAATTGTCTCGTCATTTGTTAATGACGTTATTATGCCACCCATTGGCGTACTGCTAGGTGGGGTTAACTTTCGCGATTTAGCGATGGTGATTCAACAAGCAACAGAAACGCAAGCCGAAGTACTGATTAAATATGGCATGTTTATCCAAAGCATTATTGATTTTATCATTATAGCTTTGGCGGTATTTGTCGGAGTAAGAGCAATGAATTCGATGAAGGCAAAAGAAGAAGCCAAGCCGGTGGAAGTGGCCAAAATACCGGAAGACGTTAAATTACTGGTAGAAATCCGGGATTTATTGAAAAAGCCCTAGCGGTTTTTTAACCAGGTATGTGACACAAAAAAACGTCTCTTATTGAGACGTTTTTTATTTCTCTAAGCACTGGGATTTCGGCAGCAATACCCGATTGTGCTCGTCGCAGCAACTCGCCCTGCTGCCTGCGGCAGGGCTCAGACACTCTGCGCCGACAAAATCCGGTTTCCTGCCTCATCACCGGTTTATCTACGACCTATAAGTTCTGCTCAAATAACTTATAAATGCGCCGGTACTCATCCAGCCAGCTGCTGGGCTGGCGAAAGCCATGTGGCTCTACCGGATAAATCGCTGTTTCAAAATCCTGCTTTTCCTGCTCAATTAAACGCTGCACCAGGCGCACCACATCCTGAAAAAACACGTTATCATCCACCATTGGGGCATTGATCTGTAACGGTTTCTGCAAACCCTGACTAAAATAAATCGGCGAGCTGCGTTCATACGCTATCGGATCTATGTCAGGAGTATTAAGGATATTCGAAGTATAGGGATGGTTATAATAAGCCCAGTCACTCACTGGACGCAGTGCCGCACCCGCCTGAAATAATTCCGGCTCTTTAAATAATGCCATAAAGGTCATAAAGCCGCCGTAAGAACCGCCGTAAGTACCAACACGCTTGCGATCAACATTGGCATTTTCTACCAGCCAGTTTACGCCATCGGCTAAATCTTCAATTTCCGGAGTGCCCATTTGCCGGTAGATGGCGGTACGCCAGGCGCGGCCATAGCCTTTAGACGCCCGGTAATCCATATCCATTACCACATAACCTTGCTGCGCCAGTAAGTTATGAAATAAAAACTCGCGAAAATAACCAGACCAACCTAAATCACTGTTTTGCAGATAACCGGCACCATGGTTAAAAATTACTGCACGGCGTGGCTCGCCTTGCTGATAATCGGCAGGGTAATACACTTTACTGAACACCGGTTGCTTGGTATGCGATGACGGCACCGCCACTATCTGAGGTGCAACCAGTGGTAATTGCTTAAATTCGGCAGAAACCGTATCCGTCAACCTGACAACTTCGGCGTTTGGAGAAGCCGCCATCAGATATAAATCTTCCGGCATCAGGTTGGTTGAATGGGTTAGTAACAGTTTTTGCTCATCGCCAGACAAGGTAAAATCGGTCATACCAGCCAGCTTCGTCAGCTGCTCAGTGTCTTTTGTGGCCAGATTTAACCGGTACACCTCATATACTCCAGGGTGCGATACGTTCGCTTTAAAGTACAGGTAGTTATCATCGGCGGTTAATGTTGGGTTACTGACTTCAAAGGTGCCACGGGTTAACTTTTCCGCTTTGCGGCCAGAGAGCGCTTTGCTGTACAGATGTGAGTAGCCGCTTTCTTCCGACAGAAAATACAGGGTATTGCTGCTGTTAAACCAGCCAAAGTCATTAAAGGCGTAGTTAACCCAGGCGTTATCGTGCAGGCGATGTTGTGGCACCAGCGCTTTCTTGTCAAAATCAACAGTGGCAATCCAGCGATCTTTATTATCGAAGGCTTTTAGCATGATCGCGACCTGCTCACCGCTATTGTGCCAACGCATGGCACTTTGGCTCCAATACCAGTCGGTCATCAGGCCAATGTCACGGATAATCTTGTCGCTTTTGTATTTCTCACCCTTTGCTTTGGCGTTTTCTGCTTTAACTTCAGCCAGCACATCTTCATTGTAACCCGGTAAACTGGTGTAGCTAAGCGGGTGCTGACTGCCATCGGTCAACGACACGAGAATTAACTTTTGCGGTTCAGGTTTAAAGTCATTCACCCGCCATCTGACAGGTTCTGCAGCAATATCACCGGTTTCGGTAATATAATTGGGCATAATATCCTTTTCATTGCGTGGCTTAGCTTTGCGCACCGCGACCAGTAAATAATCTGCTTTGGGCGATATGCTGGCATCAACAATTTGCTGATCCTTACCAAAATAGGCAGCAACCGGCGCTAAAGACGGATTTGCAGCACGAAGCGCGGAATTAGCCTGGTGCTGTTCACTTTTGTCACGTTGGTTTTTTGCCACAAACCCAATCAGTTTTTGCTGCTCCTGTGCCAGATAACCACTGGGTGCAGCAGGTGCTTTCGGTTTGTCTTCTGTTTTAAGGCTTATCAGCTCGCTGCTCAGGCCCGTAGTTAAGTCGGTACTAAAATAAGTCCAGCCCTGCCGATAAATCAACCGGTTATCCAGTAAAAACTGTGGATCTCTGTGCGTGATATTGCTGCGGGTAATTTGAGTTATCTGACCCTGAGCATTACGAACAAAAATATTCCCTTCAAATACCCAACTCTGCCACTGCCGATCTGCACTGTATTGCACATTGACACTTCCCATCTGATGTAGCTGGGACAACGGCACTGCGACACCATTATCATTGGAATTCAGCGGGCGCTGGTACCAGTCACGTACCTCACTACCTGGCCGTTTCTGCTGATAAAAAACCTGGCTACTATCCGGCCCCCAAAATGCGTTCTCTGGGGTGCGTCCCAACCAGTCCGGGTCAGCCATAATCTGTTCGAGCGTAAGTTTAATTGTCGGATCAGTCTGGTAAACCGGCGTGACAGCAACTGTTGTGTTCTGCCAGGTTTGCGGTTCTGTTTTGGCTAGCGCGATATTGCAATTAAACAACAACGTCACTGCGACGGTAGTAAGCAACGTTTGATGGAATATTTTCATATTTAGGGTCTTGTACTTAATTAACGACGCCCTGTTATACAAAGCCTTGAGGCGGAACGCAACCCGATGCGGCTGAATAGCAAAGATCTGAGCTGGAATGAGCAGCCGGGGAAATTAATGTCCGATAAATTTACAATTGGCCCCCACCAGATACTATGCCCAGTATCGGCATTAGCCTGCCCTTGAGGCATAGAATTGATTTTCTTATCAATAATCAGCAAATACTTATTTAGCGTTAATCTGGCATTAATTATGCGTAACATAACACGTAGTAAGGCAAGGAGCATCGCTGTTGGCAACCCTGTCTGTTGAAACAGTTGTCCAAATCTATAAAGGAGTTTTCCATGACTTTAAAACGTAAGCTAGCGCTGGTCTTATCAACCCTGCTTTTGCTTGCTGCAGGAGCAGCACAAGCCGCGCTAATTCCATTTCAAACTTTTGTTGGTAATTACGGTGTGTCCACTGACGGTTGGGGGTCTACCAGTCAAAGTGGCACCATCAGTGCGCTGGTACCAAATGGCGCAACCGTGGTGGCTGCATACCTGTATTCTTCAACTTTTAATAACCCGAGCCTGGCTGGCGTTGGAGGAACTCTGGCTGGCGAAACAATAAATTACGATACTAACCTTGGAACGATTCCGGCACCAGCCTGTTGCAGTTTGACCGCGACCAGAGCCGATGTCACGTCGATTATAAAACCTCTTGTTGATGGTGGTCCCGGTGGTGTCTATAACTTTGATATCACTGAAACCTCTAACTTTCAGGATGGCTCAGCTTTAGTACTGGTATATAGTGACCCAACCCTGGGAGTATCGACTGTCGGCATACTAGATGGTTTTGCCCGGGTTGATGGCGACACTACCTCACTGAATTTTGCTGATCCGCTTGATCCAACCGCACCGGGCTTTTTTGCCCATATGATGCTGGGCATTGGCTTTAGTTGCTGCGGCCAAACCAATACTGTCGAGGTAAACGGTACGTTAATTACGCAAAATGCCGGCAATAACAATGACAGTGCAGACGCGTCCTTAAGTGATGGCAATCTGATTACGGTTGGCAGTTTTGATGACCCGTTTTCGCCATTAATGCCAGGATATGCAGAAGATACTGAACGTTACAGCTTAATTGATTACCTAAGCACCGGTGACACCAGCATCACCATTGAAACGACCAATGCAACCAACAATGATAATATCTTTTTAGCGGTATTTCATGTGTCGGGTGAAGCAGGCGTCAACGAGCCACCACCAGGTGTAAGTATCCCGGAACCCGCTACGCTGTCTTTGTTTGTGTTAGCCTTAATGGGTTTGCGCCGGAAGTTACTCAGTTAGCGCGGCTTTACTGAAATTAAAAATGCGCGGCAACACCGCGCATTTTTTTTACTTATACTGCACTTATGCCGCCACTTTCTCGCTAAGCTTGCCTAGTTGCTGCTTTGCTGCAGACAGTGCTTTGTCAGCCGCCTCTTCTCCCATATTTAAGCCTTCAGCATAAACGAAATGAAGTTGGCGCAAACCGATAAAATTGAAGAAGCTGGTAAGAAATGGTGTTTGACTGTCCGCTGGAGTGCCCTGATACAGGCCTCCGCGTGTTGCCAGAATAATAACGGGTTTGTCGGCCAGCAAACCTACCGGGCCATTCTCGGTGTATTTAAAGGTAACCCCTGCCCGTGCCAACCGATCTAACAAAGATTTAAGCTGAGATGGAATACCAAAATTATACATTGGCACACCCAACACAATAACGTCCGCAGTTTGCACCTGCTTAATCAGCTTATCGGAATGGCTGGCAAGCTGCTGTTGCTCTGCTGTACGGTCTGAAGCAGGAGTCATCCATGCCGCTAACTCTGTCATCATCAGATGAGGTAGCGGCGCGGCGTTTAAATCAATTTCGGTCAGGTTAATATCACTGCCAAGCTTGGCGGTAAAAGCCTTGCTCAACTTTGTTGAATTACCGTTGTCTCCGCTAATTGAGCTGTTTATTACCAGAACTTCTTTCATAGTTATCTCCTTTAAAGGTATGCGCTGATAATACATCATATTTATAGAATATAAATCTCATTAAAGTGGGCATTCCTTTCTATTTAATGGCTAGATAAGTTTTAAACCAAGGGCAATTAGCAGGCGTATAACCTGCAAATTCGAAAAACAAATGACAGCCGGGATACATAAATATGTTGGAAACTACCGAGCTAAAAGGGCATCATGATGCTTTATCGAAGCAGAAGCGAATAAGCCAGCGGATGACCATTAATAGTGAAAGCGAGACACGCACCGGGCAATGGGAAGACGCCCTGACACTGGTGGCGCTTAATCAGGACAAAGCAGCCTATGCCGAATTGTTCAGATATTTCGCCCCGAGACTAAGAGCATTTGGCATTAAGATGTTCGGTAATGAACAACAAGCCATGGAAATGGTGCAGGACGCCATGTTGAATGTATGGCGCAAAGCCCGTTTGTTCGACGCGAGTCGCGGCTGTGCTTCAACCTGGATTTTTACGATTGCCCGTAACGTCCGATTTGATATGTTGCGCAAAAAACAAAGCAGAAAAGACGATATTAGTGCTGATGACTTGTGGTTTGATGGCGATTACCCCGAGCAGGAAGGTAATAGCAGTGATAACTGGGACACTATGCTAATGAGTGAAAAGTTGTCACCGCATTTTGATGCATTACCGCCAGCACAGCGCATGGTTATGCAAAAAGTATATTTAGAAGAGAAATCTCATCAGGAAGTATCTGATGAACTGGCAATACCTTTGGGTACAGTGAAATCGCGGATAAGGTTGGCACTGGATAGATTGAGAGGGGCATTAGATGACACACGCAGTTAAATTTCATCCGGGATTAATGTTACTGGAACAATATGTTGAAGGTTCGTTGTCTGCTGACGTTGCCCTGGCTGTATCAGCACATATTGATTTGTGCCCACATTGCCAGCAATTAAGTCGCGATATCACTAACGATCAGGCCTGTGTGTTGACTGAACAGCAGGTAACGGCTCGCGATGACGTGCAGGAATGGAATCAGATGCTTGATTTTATTACCAATCAGCCAGTACTTGCAGCAAAGGTTCCGGCTCACGACAATATAGCGGCGCAAGTGGCAAACGTTACGGTTAACGGTAGGACATTTCAGATCCCAAGAGCATTGGCCCGGTTGGCTGAAAACCAAAACAAGTGGTTGCATCTGGGTGGTATCGCTACTGCCAAGTTGCCTACTGCAGACAAGCAGCATGTGTCTTTGCTTTATATCGACAAAGGCACTGAGGTGCCAAATCATACCCATCTTGGGTTAGAGATGACCTTAGTGTTGGCGGGTAAAATAGTCGACGAGAATGGTGAATATGGCGTTGGGGATTTACTGATTAATTCGCCTGACGATACTCATACACCCAGAACGCTGGCCGACGAAGACTGTCTGTGTTTGTCAGTACTCAGTGCACCGTTGAAGTTTAACAAAGGCCTGACGCGTTTATTAAACCCGTTACAGCAGTTTTTTTACTAAACAGGAAGTCTTAGCTTGGTGGAGCAAGCTTGGCGCCGTGCAAACGGCGCTTTTTTTTGCGTTTTCTATCAACACTTTGCCAATAGTATTACACCACCAATAGCGCTAACCACCAGTAAAGCTAAACCAATAGCGCCATACCGCCATTTAAATTATACACCGTATGAAAACCAAACCGACGTAATACCTTACAGGCCAGCAAACTACGATTACCACTACGACATACCAGTAACAATGGTCTTGAGGGTTCCAGTTGCCTGCTGATAAGTGCATCACATAACTTTGATAACGGCACCGCTAACACCTTATTTAGTGCGGGCAAATGCTGCTGTAGCGGCCCGGCGCTTTGCTCGTGAGGCTCTCGCACGTCAACTACCTGCAGTTCGGGCTGCTGTTTCAATACGTCGGCAAGCTCGGCTTTGTCTAACACCCGACTGGCATCGGTGACCGTAACCTCCACCAATCCGCAATAATAATGACTGGCTTGCTGCAATTTAGCGGTCTGGGCATTTAACTGTTGTTGCCATTGCTCAACAGGCTGGCCGGCCAGCACTTTGCTGAATAACTCACTTTCCTGTTTAGCAAGGTGCAAGGTTGTGGCAAATCGCTGTGCATAATCATGACTGGATAACAGCAAAGTATCCGGCTCAACCTTTGCAGCTAATGTCTGAATACTCTGTTGCAATTCGCTGGCATTACCTCCGGCTAAATCGGTACGACCTATCCCGCCGGGTAAAATTAAATCGCCGACAAATACCGCGACGACCCGTTGGCGATGCTGCAAAATAATACTGATCGCGCTGGCACAGTGACCAGGGGTCGCCATCCGCGTTAGCGAATAGTCAGCGAGCACGATAGCGTTAGTGCCCTCCGGCCAACCTGAATCGTCGCAGTTGTCCTGATAAAAATGTAATGCCTGACGCAGCAATAAGGCGGCATTTTGCTGTGGTCGCTCAAGTTGCAGCTCGTGTTGCAGCTCGTGTTGCAGCTCGTGTTGAAAGTCATCTTGCGAATGATGATGCGTTTCCAGAATAGCCAATAACTGCAGCTGGCGGCCTTGTACAATATTGATCATACGGTTTACCAGGGCTGGCACCGGATCAATGACCACAGCTTGCTTAGTCTGATCATCAATCAGCAGGTAGCTGCAGCTGTCTTCATGTTTTAACTGAAGCAGACCGTTGGCGTGGATCTCCAGCGTTGGCGTGGCATCCGTCACCACAAGACAATGCTTGTTAACCACCTCTTTCAATGCTCTGATCGCTTTGCAGGCGTCAGCGCATTCAATGGCTGTCATCGCTGGCCCAAAAGATAACCGGATGGCTCCCTGACTGCGCCACGCAGCCAACCCCATGGCATCCAGTACAAAGCTGCTGGGTACTTTTGAACTGCATGCGGAGCCACTACTTATCCGAATGCCCGCCGCATCAAATAAATCCATAATATCCTTACTGTAAAAACCGGGCACAGAAAAATTTATGGTCGTCGGGACAATATAAGGACGCTCGCTATTTAGCGTCAGCGCTGGAAAAACTGCTATTAGCGCATTGAGTAAATCGTCCCGGTAATTCCACAGTGTTTGCTCACTCTGAAACACCTTGCTATCGGTTTGCTGCAACTCGGAAAGTACAGCACCAAGTGCAGCAATCCCCGGTAAATTTTCAGTACCAGAGCGTAACCCCCCCTCCTGACCACCGCCGGCAATAAAAGGTTGATAAGGCGCACTGGCTCTTACATATAAAAAGCCGACTCCCTTTGGGGCATAGAGTTTGTGACCACTAAATGGCGCATAATCAATAGTGGTGGTTGCCAGATTAAGCTGCATTTTGCCCAGTGCCTGAACACAGTCGACCAGCCAGAATACGTCAGGGTTTGCCGCGCGGATACAATGCTCCAGCTCGTTTAGCTGTTGGCTGATCCCTGTTTCATTATTTGCTGCCATGGTACAAATAAGACCGGCAGCAGCAGCGTGCTTTGCAATAAACCCGATATCGAGCTGGCCGTTCTGATCGACCGGAATAGCGGTTACTGTAGCGTCCAGTTGCAACACCTCATTCCAGTGCTTTAAACTTTCGGGTACCGCTTTGTGTTCGGTGGCGCCATACAGCAGCAAGGTCTCGGCTCCCTTTCTGCCTTTAGCGCGCAGTGCCAATAACGCTGATACCACCGCACTTTGAATACCTTCAGTGGCGCCTGAAGTGAATACAATACGACCGTGACCCGCCCCTGTAACTGTGCGGGCCAGATTTCTGGCCTGCTCTAACGTTGCTTTGGCCTTAATGCCGGTGGTATGGCTGCTGCTGGGGTTGCCAAACTGTTGTTGCATGCACTGCATAGCCGCCAGTGCTGCTGCCGGCAAAACGGGCGTCGTCGCATTATTATCTAAATAAATTTCGGCAGGTCGGGGGCGTGGACTTATTTGTTTCGTTGTCATCTTCAGGCCTATTACACGCGGCTCTGCCGCTTATAGCTAAAAGAAATATCATATAACCCAGCATCATAAATGGCCGGGCCAGAAACAACAAGTAAAGCATGCGGCTGTTTTAGTCACTTTCAGGCATAAAAAAGGGCTGCACCTGGCAGCCCCAACCCTACTCAATAAGATCTTTCGGAATGTCTGGCCGCAATTCCTGCCAGATTTTACCGCTTTCAATCCCATATTTTCTGACAGCCATCACTACTTCATCGTGCTTTCCAGCTTCAGCATATTGCTTTAACTGCGCGTAAAACTTACGAGCCAACTCCCGGGCCGCCGGGTGAGAAAAGTAAAAACGGGCTATTTTGTTATACAGTCCACGGAAACCATTTAAAATCAGCACATATATCCGATTCGAAGAGTGTAACGCAAGTTCGTGGTTTAAATTATAATCAAACTCGGCAAACGCAGCTGGCGTGTCATCTAGCAGCTCAGCACCAGTAAACGCCGCGATCACTTCCTGCTGATGCGTTTTAATCGCTCCACGAATATAAATAGCACTGATATTGGTACGGGCTGACAATAAATCATCTACCAACTTAGGCATCTGATCTTCATCTAACCTGGCGAGGGTTTCAAGAATATTAAGCCCTGAAGTTTCCCAGTAATTATTTACTTTAGTCGGTTTACCGTGCTGAATGGTCAGCCAGCCATCACGTGCCAGTCGCTGTAGTACTTCACGTAACGTAGTTCGGGTAACACCAATCAATTCAGACAGTTCACGCTCTGCTGGTAAAATTGATCCAGGCGCAAACTTACCATTCCAGATCGAATCTACAATATATTCTTCAGCAAAACCGGCAGGGCTTTGCGCTTTAATCAGATTGGTCATGCCAGAAAATCCGTCAGGGTCATTATATAAGTTGACTGATTTTACCAGAGCGCTGCCAGTTAACAAGTCGGCGCTTAAAAATAGCCACGGTGATCCAACACAACAATTGTGTAATGCAGACAAATCCCTTAAATTAGCCAATTAGCTGATTGTAAAACGATTAGGAAAATTTATGCTGGCTACAATAAAAAAAATATCGCGCCACCGCTTGTCCTGGTTTTTGTTGTTATTAAGTACCCTGGCGTTACTTGCCAGCGGCTTATATTTTCAATATGGCCTTAATCTGCAGCCTTGCATAAAATGTATTTATATCAGAGCGGCCTTTGCCGGTATTCTGGTCGCTGCCCTTCTGGGAATGCTGGCTCCGCGCCAGAGCGTCCTGCGCCTGCTCGCCATCGGGTTGTGGATAACCAGTGCTGCTATTGGTTTTTATCACGCACTGGCATTAGTAAATATTGAGCAAACTATCGCCGCTGGTGGCTTTAGCAGTTGCGCGTTATTTGCTGAGTTTCCCAGCTGGTTGGCGCTGGACAAATGGCTACCCAGTGTATTTGAAGTGACCGGCAGTTGTGGCGCAGTAGACTGGCAGTTCGCAGGCCTGAGCATGGCGTACTGGAGTATGTTGGTCCTGGCCGCGTTCTTACTGACCGCATCGGTGGTGCTGATCGGACAGTTTGGTCGCATTTCCAATAACCCTTACCGCTAAGCCGTTTTTCATTCTGATAAACACTGATAAACAAAAAACCCCGCAACATGCGGGGCTTTTATTGGTGTCAGTTTTACCAGCAACGATTACAGAATTTCCAGCAACTCGACATCGAATACCAGAGTGCTGTAAGGGGCAATGGCATTACCTGCGCCACGCTCACCGTAGGCCAGGTCTTGCGGTACATATAAGCGCAACTTTGAACCTACAGCCATTAATTGCAACGCTTCAGTCCAGCCGGCAATAACACCTGAAACCGGAAACTCAGCCGGCTCGCCACGCTGATAAGAGCTGTCAAACACCGTGCCGTCAATCAGGGTACCGTGGTAATGCGTACGTACGGTTGAAGCAGTCGTTGGCTTTTCACCTTCAGCGGCTACCAGTACTTCATATTGCAAACCAGAAGCAGTAACGGTCACTTCAGCACGCTTAGCGTTTTCACTCAGGAACATTTCACCGGCTTCAGCCAGGGCCTTGGCTTTTTCCTGCTCGGCTGCCTGCATCCGCTCGCTGATCACACCAAATGCTGCGCGGATTTGATCTTCGCTCACTTCAGGTTCCTGCTCGTTGTAAGCTGCCGCTAAACCGGCTGCTACTGCAGTAATATCTAAGCCGTCGAATGGGTTGTCGGCTAATTGCTGACCCATTTGTAAACCAATACCATAGCTGGCGTGTTGTTCTAGCGTTGCATATTTATCAGACATAAATTCCACTTTTTCTGGGCTGCCGACAAAATAGCTTGCCAGGCAGCAATTAAATTCGGCCAACATACTAACCTAGTATGCGACGAATGTCTCGCCAACAGCGCTTATAAGGCCTGTACTTGCTGCCAGAGTTGTTCAACATGTGCCTGATCGTCACTGGCCAGCTCCCCGCCGGCAATGGCTTTTGTGAGACTTTGCTCTACCCATATACATAATTGTGGCTTATCGAAGGGCTCTGCTGCCACTTCCAGGCTACCCACGGCTAAATCGAAATGGCCCCGTAAATAACCGGCAGCGAATAGCTGATCGTCAGTAGCCTGTGGGATCAAACCATCAAAAAAATCGGCCACGGTATCAATATACTGCTCTGGTTTCGCTATTTGACTCATACTACTCCTCGTCCTGATACCCTAAACGGTAAATTACGTAGTCGTTATAACCGGTTAGCACATTAAGCAAACCGTGTAAGGCTTTATCTAATCTCTGATCACCAGTATCACTCAGCAATGGCCGGCCATTTAATTGTTGCAGTTTGGTTTTGGTGGCCAGCAGAATGATATTCTCCCGACCAATCGCTCTAATAACGGCCGGTGACAGCTGCTGATTACCACGACCAAATACGTGGCCCTGGCCACCGATAAGTGTAATCACTAACTTGCTGGGGTGCTCTGCCACAAGTTCCAGCACTTCTGTTGCCGTAACATCACTGGCAAGAAGCTTCCCGTTCTCGATAACATCGACACCCAGCAAGGTATTTGGCAAACCTAGCTCGGCCATGACTGCCGCCACGGTGCTGCCAGAGCCCATCACATAGCGGATATTGTCTTCCATTATGCTGGCAACATAGGCCGCTAAATCGTCCAGCACCAACTCTTCCGACTCTTTACCGGCGGCCTTAACGCTCTGCACATAGCGTAGCTCTGCTGGAATAAGCATTTCGCCATAGCGGCGGGCTTTTACCACGCCATCCCGAAATGCACTTTCATCAATGTCCATTACCGGTGCTTCAGCGAGGGTAACCAGCTCACCGCCAATAAGCCGTTGCACCAGTTTGCCCGCAGCCTGCGGTGAAATAGCATACACGCCGGAGTGAATTTTACAGCCCGCAGGAACGCCTAAGACCGTGGTGCTATCCGCCAGCACATTACACACATTGCGGGCGGTGCCATCACCACCGGCAAACAGCAGCAGGTCAACACCCTGTGCCGCTATCGCCAGCGCGGCCTGCTCAGTATCTGATGCCTCGGTCGGATACCGCTCAGGCGTATAACACACCTGATAATCCAGACCTAATTGCTGACATAAGTCCGCCCCCATGTCACCAGCCGCCGTGATCACATTAAACTGGTGCTTTACTGCCAGCAGCTGCTGCAATGCAACCTCGGTGCGCCGCTCCGCCATCGGCACGGCTCCCCGAGCCAACGCTTCTGCAGCCAGGCCATCACTACCTTTTAAGGCAACGCTGCCACCGAGGCCGGCCAGCGGATTAATAATAAGCCCTAAGCGAAATGGATTAATCATCAGGTTAGCGGTATCCGAAAGCCATTTAATAACTGGCGCGCATTGTAACGATTTCCCCCGTCCTTGCCCAGTCTTGCCCGTGTAAACTACCGTACGCAGATACGAATGCTGACTGGTTCAGCCAGCAAAACTGGTTTAGAGTACATCCAGGGTTGAGCAACCCACGAATTACTGTTTTTTTGTATTAAGCTTTACCTTAAGCACTATCAGGGGAAAATATGTCGGCACTTGAGCTGCAATTTCAGAAGCAAAAACATGCCTTTAATCTGTGTCCCTATCCAGACTATTCGCAGCGCCAGCAGCAGTTAAAGGCGCTGCGCCAGGCAATTGAGCAACACAGCGCTGCACTTTGCACTGCTACCAGCAGCGATTTTGGCTACCGCAGCAGCGATGAGACCCGCTTGCTGGAAATTATGCCGGCACTAAGCGGCATCGACTATCACCTGAAGCGCTTAAAAGGCTGGTTAAAACCAGAAAAACGGCATGTTCACTACAGCTTTATGCCGGCCAGCAACCGGGTAATGCTGCAGCCTGTCGGGGTAGTTGGCATTATTGTGCCATGGAATTACCCGGTTTATTTAGCGTTGGGGCCATTAATGGCTGCCATAGCTGCCGGTAACAAAACCATGTTAAAGCTGTCTGAATATACTCCGGCAACGAATAAGGTGCTACGCCAGATATGTCAGCAGGCACTTGGCAATGATGCCGTGGTTATTGAAGGTGATGCCGAGATTGCCGCGACGTTTTCCCGCTTGCCGTTCGATCATTTATTGTTTACCGGCTCTACTGCGGTCGGTCGAAAAGTAATGCAGGCCGCCGCCGCTAACCTGACCCCCGTCACGCTGGAGCTCGGCGGTAAAAGCCCTGTACTTATTGCGCCAGACGCCGATATTAAGCACATTGCAAAACGTATTCTATTTGGTAAAACCGCCAATGCCGGCCAAACCTGCGTGGCCCCCGACTATGTTTTAGTGCCTAAAGCAAAACTGGAGTTGCTTATTACCGAACTGTGCCAGGCATTCAAAGATTTTTATCCTGACTTTGCTACTACCCCTGACTACAGCTCAGTTATTAATACGGCGCAATATCAGCGCCTGACAGCCATGCTTGAGCATGCTATTCAAAGTGATGCCAGAGTTATTGACTGCAGTGGCCAGAGTCACGACCACAGTAAAGATAGCGAAGTAAGCAACAGCAAACGGCGGCTGGCGCTGCAATTAATTATTGGCGCTGATGACAATAGCAACTTAATGGAGCAAGAGATTTTTGGTCCTTTGTTACCCTTAATTCCCTACGATACCTTTGATAACGCTTTGCAATATATTCAGCAGCGGCCAAGACCGCTGGCGCTGTATTTAATGAGCGATGATAAGGCCACTGTACAACAGGTACTCAGGCAGACTCATGTGGGTGGAGTATGTATTAATGACACGCTGGTCCATGTCGCGCAGGATGATTTGCCTTTTGGTGGAATTGGTCCGTCTGGCCTTGGTAACTATCATGGTAAAGAGGGTTTTATGCGGTTTTCACATCAGAAAGCCATCCACAAAAAAGGCCGGTTTAATAGTGGCCGGTTTATTTATCCACCGTTTAACCGCAAAGTGTTTAAAGCCATACTAAGTTGGTTGACCCGTTAAATATCAGGTATCGCAAAAGTTTTGCAGCGCAGGGTGACTGGAAATACTTTCTTCACCGGCTTCAAGGAGCACTTCCCTGTGCCCCTTCAACCTGCGCAGTAACCATGCTGCTGTTGCGAAAGTACAGCAACGCAGGGTGGCTGGAAATACTTTCTTCACCGGCTTCAAGGATCACGTCCCTGTGCCCCTTCTGCCTGCGCAGCATCCATGCTGCTGTTACGAAAGTACACCAGCCACCCTGCTCTCATTTCTGAGTAAGCCTCAGTAAACAACAGCTTTTACTTTATATTCGCTATGTTTTTTGGCAGTTTTAACACCAACAGGCAAGCCAGCAACGCAAAACCTGCTGCGAAGATAAAGGTTTGCGCTGCCCCAGCACCATTTTGCCAGCTGAAACCTGCCAGATAAGCGCCGATAGCACCGCCACCGCCAAAAATTAGCCCGGCATAAATGGCCTGGCCACGGCCTCGCTGCGCTTTGGGGAATACTTGCTGAATAAACTGCATGGCGCAGCTATGGGCAATAGCAAAACTGCCGGCATGCAGCAACATACTTAACGCCAGCCACCAGACTGAGTGCGCCAGCAACGCGACCATTAACCAGCGAATGGCGGTTAAGCCATAACATATACCTAACAGGCTACGATAGCTGCGGTTGCGCATAATGCGTCCGGCAAAGTAAAACGCCACAATTTCAGCGGCCACGGCAAGGCTGATTAGTAGCCCTGTCTCGCTGCCGCTATAGCCTAAGTCCCGGCTGTACAGGGTAAAAAAGCCGTAAAATGGCGCAAAGCTGATTTGCATCAACAGTGCGGCGCCCATAAAAATCCATAACACCTTTTGTTTTAAAAGTTGCCGGTAAGACAATGCCTGGGTCGTGGCGTCATATGCCGGGGTCTGGGCCGGTAAATTAAACAGACAAAATACGAGCAGCAACAAAAACGCCAGCGCGGTAGCTGGCATAAACTCACTGCCATACAATTGATAAAACCAGCCCCCCAGCATGACCAACACGATATAGCCAACGCTGCCAGCAGAACGAATACGGCTGTACTGCTCGGTATCATTATTCAGAAATGAAAAAGTGGATACTTCCAGTTGCGGTAAAATGGCAGTCCAGAAAAAGCTAAATAGTGCCAGAGTGGCTAACAACAAACCAAAACCGCTATTGATAAAGCTGCCAAGCCAGCCAATACAGGCCAGCACGGCACCAAGCTGCATGACGGCTAAAGGCTTACTGCTGCGCTCTGCCAAGCTGGCCCAGACAGCCGGCCCGACAATACGGGTGGCGGTTACGATAGCCAGCATCAGGCCTATCTGGCGCGAGTCGAAACCACGGCCATCCAGAAACAATGCCAGATAAGGTACAAAAATACCCAACACACCAAAATAGGTAAAGTAGGCCAGCGCTAACGCTGGCCTGGCGGAGATTAAGCTCATAAGATCCTGACGAGCGAGATTACATTATCTGTTAGCGCTGGCAATATCCGGGGTAGTCACGCTTACTCCGGCGTTTTGCGCCCGATGGCGTAACAAGTGGTCCATTAATACGATCGCCAGCATGGCTTCAGCAATAGGTACTGCCCGGATACCCACACAGGGGTCGTGCCGGCCTTTGGTAACAATATCAACGACTTCGCCATCGATATTAATACTTTTCCCCGAAATACTGATGCTCGACGTCGGTTTTAACGCGATGCTTACCTTAATATCCTGGCCTGAGGAGATCCCACCCAAGGTGCCACCAGCATGGTTCGAGCTAAAACCCTGAGGCGTCAGTTCATCGCGATCAGTAGAGCCGCGCTGTTCTACCACCGCAAAGCCGTCACCAATTTCTACTGCTTTTACCGCATTTATGCTCATCATGGCATGAGCGATATCCGCATCCAGGCGGTCAAATACCGGCTCACCCAGACCAACCGGCACTCTGCTTGCCACCACATTAACCCTGGCACCCACTGAGTCACCGTCTTTTTTCAGATGACGCATATATTCGTCCAGCGCGGTAATTTTATCCGGATCGGGACAAAAAAACGGGTTATTGCCCACTTCGTCCCAGATCAGTTTTTCAGCTTTGACCGGCCCTAACTGTGCCAGGTAGCCGCGAATTTCGATACCGCAATGTTCTTTCAAATACTTTTTAGCAATGGCACCCGCTGCTACCCTTACTGCCGTTTCCCGCGCCGAAGAGCGACCACCACCCCGGTAGTCACGGATCCCAAACTTATGCCAGTAGGTATAGTCGGCATGGCCAGGCCGGAACACCGCTTTAATGTTGGAGTAATCCTTGGATCGTTGGTCGGTATTTTCAATTAACAAGCCAATAGTGGCGCCGGTGGTGGTATCTTCAAATACACCGGATAATATTTTTATCTGATCTTCTTCGCGCCTTGCCGTAGTGTAGCGCGAGGTGCCAGGTTTACGACGATCTAAATCAAGTTGTAAATCGTCTGCCGTTAACGACATTCCCGGCGGGTAACCATCAACAATACCGCCGATGGCCGGGCCATGGCTTTCACCAAAGGTGGTAACTTTAAACAACTGCCCAATGCTATTGCCGGCCATTTAGATCTCCTCGAACAAGTGTTGATAAGCGATCAGTTGCGCTTTACTCAGCGCAAAAACACCAAGGCCACCGGCGGTGAATTCAAGCCAGTTGAATTGGACGTCTGGATATCTATCCTGCAATTCAACCATACTATTGCCAACTTCACAAATTAAAAACCCCTGCTCGGTTAAATGGCCAGCTGCCTGAGCCAGAATTCGGCGGGTTAACTCCAGCCCGTCATGGCCTGAGGCAAGTCCCAGTTCCGGCTCATGCCGGTACTCCTCAGGAAGATCGGCCATATCGTCAGCATCAACATAAGGCGGGTTAGTGACAATGAGATCATACTGCTGGCCAGAAAGGGCCTCATAGCCATCAGACAAAATCGGGTATACCCGATCCAGCAAACCGTGCTCGTTAATATTAATATCAGCCACGGCTAACGCCTCGGTACTGATATCAACGGCATCCACCTGGGCGTCTGGGAATGCATAAGCGCAGGCGATGGCAATACATCCTGAGCCGGTGCACAAGTCGAGTATTCGCTCCGGTGCTGCGGCCAGCTGCAACCGGCTGAATTTTTCATTAATCAGTTCAGCAATCGGCGAACGTGGCACCAATACCCGCTGATCGACATAAAAAGGCAAATTACAAAAATAGGCCTGATGGGTCAGGTAGGCGGCGGGCATGCGCAGTTCAATGCGCTGCGACAGTAAATCTACAAAAGCGCGGCGCTCTGGCTTCGTCAGCCTGACATTCAGCAATTTATCATCGGTCAGCGGGGGTAAAAACAAACAATGGGCCAATAACGCTGCGGCTTCATCCCAGGGGTTATCAGTGCCATGACCAAGGTAAACGCCGGCTTCGTTAAAACGACTTACCGCAAAACGCAGCCAGTCATGCACGGTAATTAACGCATCAAGCGCCTCATTAATATCAGATTCTGAAAACATTGGGTTTAATTCGACCATCTCAGTATTCGCTCTTTGTAAAAAATGGGCAGATTGTATAGACTTGCGCGATGCAACGAAAGAAGCTTTCTCCTCAAGCCCGTTTATCTGCCGAAGACAGCGACCTTTTCCGCCAGTCGGTTACGGGAGCTCGCCCGCTGTTGCAAGACAAGATAGCTCCAGTTACCAGAGCCAGCAAGAAAAAAGCCCGACCCAGCACGACATTCAGCCAAAATGAGCAGAACCTGTTCTTTTTCTCTGATGGTTACGAAGGGCTGGTCAGTGACGGAGGCTCACTATCGTATGTCCAGCAAGGTGACGACCCACGCCTGGCAGGTCGTCTGAAGCGCGCCGAGTTTCAGCCACAGGTCGTACTCGATTTACATGGGTTAACCCAGCTTCAGGCAAAAAACGAACTGGCAGGTTTATTGGCATACTGTCAGCAGCAGCAGTTTAACTGTGCCTGCGTAGTACATGGTAAGGGTCTGGGAATACTGGCGCGCAAAGTGCCAAACTGGCTTATTCAGCATCCTAACGTGCGGGCGTTCCATACGGCGCCCAAAAGCTGGGGCAAGCACGGAGCTTTAATACTGTTACTTAAAATTAATCAGCCCGACGATGAGCAACGCCAGTAGCGATCTTTAGCTGGTTATCAACGTCACGTCATGCGGTGCCACTTTTTCAAGTATGCGGCCACCCTTCGCTGGCTGATAATCAATACAACACAACGACGCCGTATTAAACACCGGCGTTTGTCCTGGCTGAGTTAGCGCTTCTACCAGAAAACTCACCAGTGGCATGTGCGATACCAGCAAAATACGGGCATCGGGTTGCTCAGCCAGTGTGGCGTCAATAACTGTCAGTATCCGGTCTGCAGAGCCGTCAGGCACAAGCTGACTTTCAGTTGTCAATTGACAGTCCGCCCCTTGCTTACTGAACATAATTTCGGCAGTCTGTACTGTACGCAAATAAGGACTAAGCCAGATATGAGTAAAGGGGTGATAGCAATTTTGCAGCCACTGCGCCATGTGCAATGACTCACGCTTGCCCATTGCAGTAAGTGGCCGCTGACTATCCAGTTCTGTCAACGGTTCTGCTTCACCGTGGCGCATAATAACAATGTTAACCATTTATATTGATACCGTACTACTTAGTCAGTGAGTTTTTGTTTGCCATTGTTAAAAAGCATACGCTGGGCAAAAATTGTGCGCTATGATAAAGAAAGTATGGCGTTAACGTAACTGCTATTAACGCATAACATAACGTCTGTTTATTACTAAATGCTATCAAACATCGGCAATCTTGCAGTACTACCATACCGACATAGGACTATTTTTGGAAAAAGTACATATAAAGCAAAGCCCCAACGATAACAGAGTCTATCAACACCTGACACTCGACAGTGGTCTTACTGTTTTGTTAGTTCAGGATAAAAATGCTGAAAAAAGTGCCGCGGCCTTAACGGTCAATGTCGGCCACTTTGATGATCCGGCGGATTATCAGGGCATGGCCCATTTTTTAGAGCATATGCTTTTCCTTGGCTCAGAAAATTTTCCGGAAGCGGGTGAATATCAGCAATTTATCAGTCAGCATGGTGGCAGTCATAATGCGTGGACGGGTACTGAACACAGTCATTTTTACTTTGATATCGATACACCACAGCTGCAGCAAGACGTTGCTCGTTTTTCCGATATGTTTTGCCGGCCTTTATTTTCTGCAGCCTATGTTGAGAAAGAGCGCCATGCCGTTGAAGCAGAATATTCACTAAAGCTAAAAGATGATAGCCGCCGCATATATCAGGTTCACAAAGAGACCATCAATCAGGATCATCCTTTCGCCAAGTTTTCGGTAGGCAATCTTAATACGCTGAATGACAAACCCGGCCAAACGCTGCGTGACGCTCTGCTGCGGTTTTATCAGCAACAATACAGCGCCAGCAGAATGAGTTTGTGTCTGGTTTCTCCGACGCCGCTATTAACCATGGCACAATGGGTAACCGACTATTTTGCGGACTTGCCAGCAGAGCTGCCGGCAAAAGCACCATTGAGCGTGCCGCTTTATAACGCTGAACATCAGACCATTTTATTAAATATTCAACCACACAAAGATTCCGACAGACTGGTAGCCAGTTTTGCGCTGCCGGACATCCACCCCTGGTATCCTCATAAAATCGTCAGCTTTCTGGCTTCTATTCTGGGCGATGAGGGTGATGGTTCGCTGCTGAGTTATCTGAAAGATGCCGGTTTAGTGAACCAGTTAAGTGCAGGTGGCGGTATTGATGGCAGTAACTATAAAGATTTCACTGTGTCGTTTGAACTGACCCGCGCAGGCAGGGCGAATATTGAAGCGGTACTGAAAGCCCTCTATAGTGCGCTGGCCACCATAAAACAGCATCCCCTACCTTACAGTTTATTTAATGAACGGCAAAAACTGTTGCATTGGTCATTTATTTATCAGGAGCCGGCCGACGCCCTGCAAACGGCTAGTCAATTGTCTGTTAATTTACAGCACTATCCGGTTGAAGATACCATTTTTGGTGACTACCGGATGGAATTGCCCGCTGAAGCGCTGTATCAGCAGCTACTAAGCTGGTTCAGACCAGACAATATGCGGGTAATGTTGATTGCCCCTGACGTACCGGTGCTGTCAGAAGCAAAATGGTATAACACGCCCTACTCTGTCACCCGGTTAAGTGACCAACTTCTGCACACCTTGCAGACAACCGGGCCGGTTGTCGAAATCAGACTCCCCAGCGCCAACCCGTATCTGACGGAGCAACTTAGCTTACTGGAAAAAAATGAACATATGGCCATACCGCAGCAAATCTGCAGTGCGCCGGGGTTAAGCATCTGGCACAAAGCTGATACTGAATTTAATACGCCTAAAGGCCATATATTTTTGCAACTCAGTCTGCCGCAAAGTATTGCGGATAATCATCAGCTGGCAACCAGCAGGTTATGGCTGGAGTTGTTCCAGGATCACATTAATCAGCAGTTTTATAATGCCACTACGGCTGGCCTGAGCTATAACCTGCACGTCCAGAAACAAGGTGTCAGCATTCATATCTCCGGCCTGGCAGCCAATCAGATCCAGCTGCTACAAAATATTTTGCAGCAAATAAACCACACTGAATTCTCAGAACTTCGTTTTAATGAAATTAAACAGCAGCTTTGCAGACACTGGGGTAATAGTAGTAAAAGTAAACCCGTCGCCCGATTATTCAGCCAATTGTCTGCATTGTTGCAACCCCTCAATCCCGAAATTGAGATATTAATTGCTGAACTAGAACAACTAACCTTCAGCCAGTTTTGCCAGTTCTCAACGCATCTGCTGGATAATGTTCATTTAGAAGCGCTGCTGGTAGGTAACTGGACCAGCACTAATGCCGAAGATCTGCAACAGATGCTGGCGACATGGCAAAGCCAGCAACATAGTGTTGGTAGTAAAATTACCCCGGTAACCAATAGCATTGCCGGCTTAGGTCCAGTCTGGATGCAAACAGAAACCGAAAGCGGCGACCACGCGCTGGTGGTGTACCTGGCGGCTAAACAGGCGTCTGCCGCACAAATGGCGTTGTTTATGCTGGCGAACCACCTGATGTCTCCTCATTATTTCCACCAGTTGCGAACCGAACAACAAATGGGTTACTTAGTCGGCACCGGCTATGTACCCATTAATACTCTGCCGGGTATGGCATTTTATATTCAGTCACCTAATTTTGATTGCAGTGCGCTGTATCAGGCGACAGTGGCATTCTTTAAGGAGTTTCTGGAACAAATAGAAGAGATGCCAGAGGAAAGTTTTGTTGATTTAAAACAGGGCTTAACAGCCCAGCTTGCTGAACGTGACAGCAGCCTCGGAGGCCGCGCAAAAAGACTCTGGCTGGCTCTGGGTCAAGATGATACCCAGTTTGATCTAACCAACAGAATCATTTCTGCACTGGCTGAACTGGACAAAACACATTTTACCGACTTACTCAGTGAACTGTTGGCTGATGATTATGACGTGCTCATTCTGGCTTCCGGACCTAACGATCAACACAGCCATATCAGGTCGATGAGCCGGGCTGAGCTCAGACAAAAAATTACGGTAACGTAAATTGATTTTGACACTGTTCCTAAACTTGGTTACCGTAAGCGCAATAACAATAAAAATGTTGTAATACGTGGGTAAACGTCACTTCTGTCGCACTAAAACGTCTGTAATACTGTTGGCTGTTCATCCCTGGGGGCTTTATGCCCTTAGCTGGGACAGCGTGCAGCCTTATGTGTTTTCAGCCGTATTATTTTTTGCCTGCGCGGCATTATTATTGGCTCATGCCAGCATTGTTAAAATGCGGCGTTATCATAAACGCTTGGCAAAGAGTGAAGAACGTTTGCGCCTGTCATTATGGGGTAGCGGTGATGAACTCTGGGACTGGCGTATTCATACCGGAGAATTGTACCGTTCCAGTTCCTGGTTAAAGCCGGTCGAACTAAAACCCGAAACACATGACTTTCCACCAAACAAACAGCAGATCCACCCTCAGGATTTAGACCGGGTCATCAACCTGCTGAACGATCACCTTAATGGCGGCAGCGCCTTTTTTGAAGCAACATACCGTTTGCGCACCGCTGAAGGGCTGTACATTTGGGTACTGGATCGCGGCAAAGTGGTGGCGTACGCCACTAACGGCAGTCCAAGCCGAATGACAGGCACCCTGAAAAATATCCATCAACTCAAAGAAGCTGAAGGCAGAATGCAACTGTTTGCCCGCTGTCTTGAAAACATTTCAGATGCGGTGCTAGTGTGTGATACCCAGTTCAATATTATTGAAGTTAACCCGGCGTTTAGCAGCATTACCGGCAAGCATCGCGATGAAGTTATTCGCAGCCGCTTTGAATTGTCGCTGTACCCCAGTCGTTTTATGCAGGACATTCAGCTACAACTGGCAAAGCACGGCCGTTGGAGTGGCGAAATACGCGAGCAAAAAGAAAATGGCGACATCTACCAGGCAGAGCTGGCGTTTGATGTTATTAACGATCAGGAAGGAAACCCGCAGCAATATGTTGGCGTGTTATCAGATATAACTGATCGGAAGCTACGTGATGCAGAACTGAACCGGCTGGCGAACAACGACACTCTGACCGGCTTACCAAACCGGGCGGTATTTATGACAAAACTGGCCAGTTTAGTCACCGTTGACGCTGTACGTGCATTGCTGGTGTTCGATTTAGATAATTTTAAGAAAATTAATGACTCACTGGGCCACGAGCTGGGTGATGCCCTGTTATGTAAGCTGGCACAACGACTGCACGGCGATCCCCGATACCAGAACAAACTTTACCGGCTGGGCGGCGACGAATTTGCCGTGTTGCTCAACAACACCAATGACATTCATTCTATCACCTCAATGGCCAAAGGCTTGCTGGAGCAGATTAACCGGCCGTTCTTCATTAGTCAGCATGAACTGGCTGTCACCAGCAGTATTGGTATTGTATTGTTTCCGGATGATGGCAACGACCCTCAGGCATTACTTCGTAATGCTGATACGGCTATGTATCATGCCAAAAATGACGGCGCCAACCGCTATCTGTTTTTTAATGACAGCATGAACAAGCAAGCAGTAAAACGGTTACAGGTTGAAAATTTAATTCGTTACGGTTTAAAAGAAGATTATTTTAGCGTTTATTATCAGCCCAAAATGGACATTCTTACCGGCAACATCGTCGGTATGGAAGCGCTGGTGCGTTTTATTACGCCCAAGGGCGGTCTGGTGAGCCCGGCCAGTTTTATTCCGGTAGCCGAAGAAACCGGACAAATTGTTGAGATCGGTGCAGTGGTGCTACGAAAAGCCTGTGCCGATGTTAAAAAATGGCTGGCACTTGGCCTGTTTCAGGGTCGGGTTGCCGTTAACTTGTCTGCCAAGCAATTTATGCTGCCCAATCTGTGCCAGCAGATCGACGATATACTCGAGCAATGTGAGCTGCCTTCCTATCATCTGGAACTTGAAATTACCGAAGGCACCGTAATGCAGTCGCCCAAGCTGGCGATAGACATGATGAAAAAACTACGGGCCAGGGGTATTCACTTGGCAATGGATGACTTTGGAACGGGCTACTCTTCACTGGCCTATCTGAAACAATTTCCATTAAATACCCTGAAAATTGACAAAGCGTTTATCGATGATATGGATAATGCCAGAGGCAGGAACATGGTCGATACCATTGTTACTATTGCCCACAATTTAAGTTTAAATGTCGTTGCTGAGGGTGTCGAAACCAAAGACCAGTTGGATATGCTGCGTAAGTTACGTTGTGAGACGATTCAGGGGTTTTATTATAGTAAGCCACTGTCGGCCGAAGATTTTGCTGCTTTTTTATCAGCACAGAAGCAACGGCCGCGGTTGTCAGCCATACCAGGTTAAAGGTAGCTTCAGATTAACCGCTATAAAAAAAGCCCCGCAGGGCTTTAATCAGAGTCGGTTTCGACGTACGAAAAATCGTCCGCACCGTCTGCAATACGCTTTTTACCAAAAACCGTATGAAACTTTCGCTTTTCGTTCAGGCGTTGCTTGTATTTAATCCAGGTTTTTTCATAGGCGGAGCTCGCTTCTGCTTCGCCCCGGCAAACCAGAATAAAGCGTTGCTCTTCCTCGTTTACCGGTTCACGTGCACCCTGCTCCAGCTGTTGCATCGCGAAACCATGTTTTTCCAGCAAATTACCTTCTGCCAGAGTAAAGCGCCCGGACCGCGTAAACCCACGAGGGAAATTGCGGTCATCGAAAAAGCGACGAGTAGCGACAAAACTTTGCTGCATCACTTTTTTCCTCTAATGTCGTTGAATATAAAGCCAGCCTGTTTAAACTGTGCGGAGTATGGTTAACAATATTCCTGTCGTAAAACAAAAATTTTTTATTGACACGATAAATAACTTTAAGGCTAAACCTTGGATACTGAACTGCTAAAGACCTTTCTTGAAGTGCAGCGTACCCGCCATTTTGGTAAGGCGGCTGAAAACCTTTATTTGACCCAGTCTGCCGTGAGTTTTCGGATCAGACAGCTAGAACAACAGCTTGGCGTTAATTTGTTTAGCCGCTACCGGAATAATATTCAGCTTACTGCTGCCGGAGACCGGTTGTTACCTCATGCTCAGGCTATGCTAACCGCATTACAACGCGCTAAGCAAGAGGTTGCATTAAGCAATAAACAAGCACAACAACTGTCTGTTGCCGCCACCGCAAACGTCTGGGACAGCTTTTTGCTACCGGGGTTTATCGAGGTACAGCAACATTATCCGCAGCTTGCCTGGCGTGCAGAGTCACTGGGTACGGAACAAATAGGCCGCTTATTGCTGGAGCGGAACCTGGACCTGGCCGTGGTATTTGACCCACCCAAAGTGGATGAGATCCAGGTTGAGAAACTCGATGATATTACACTTATTGCTGTGACCAGTGGCGATCACAATAATTGCGACAGCGCTATGGCGCAACACTATATTTTGATGGACTGGGGAACATCATTCGATATTCAGCATGCCAAGTACTTTGCCGACATGCCACCGCCGATGTTACGCACCGGCAGCGCGAAAATTGCTTTGTCAATGCTGCTACATAGCCCTGCAACAGCTTATCTGCCGCAGGTTATGGTGCAGCCACTGTTAAAGAACAACAGCCTTAGAACAGTAGACAATGCGCCACAGATGAGTAGAGAATTATTTGCGGCGACGCTGCATCAGGCAACTAACGAGCCGTTGTTGCAAGATATTATTCAGCAATTGCGCCAGCACATCAAAGGTAAAGCCGCTTAAGGCCGGAACAAACTGCTGTTTCTGCCTCGCGTTTTACACAGCAATAATCGCTTATGGCTGTTAAACAACGGTAATAGAAAAGGACCGGTAAACAGGGCTGCCACCGCCCATTGTAACGCTTGCATGCCACTGCGCAGCGCCGCAATATAAACTCCAAGAGCCACCATCAACCATACTACAGGTACTAATAACACTACCCCATCTCCACTACCAGGTTTTCGCCGCAGCTGGTTATTATACCGGCTGCGGCTGTTGCTAACTGTTAAGCTTTAGTTGATTTATTGCAACAGCTACGGATAAAACCGGCTGCCCTGCTCTGCCATCGTCAGCAGACGACTGCAAGGGGCAAAACGTTCACCGTGTTCAGCTTCAAACTGGCGCAGGCTGGCCACCAGGTTTGTCACGCCCAAGGTATCGATATAGCGGAATGGCCCACCTAAAAACGGCGGAAAGCCAATGCCAAAAATAGCACCAATGTCACCGTCACGTGCTGAGGCAATGACCCCCTCATCCAGACAGCGCACCGCTTCATTCAGCATTTGCGCAGTACAACGCCTGGCAATATCATCACCACTTAAGGTACCGGCAGGTGTTACGCCCAGCACGTTATACACGCTGCTATCGACCGTTTTGGACCCTTTTTTCTCATTTTTACCGTACTGATAAAAGCCTTTAGCAGATTTTTTACCCTTGCGACCGTCTGCCAGCAACTTGTCAAAAGCGGCCGGAGGAGCAAAGCGCTCACCTAATTGCTCGGTCAGGATAGGAGAGATTTTTGCGCCAACATCAATACCCACCTCATCTAACAGGGTCATTGGCCCTACCGGAAAGCCGAATTTCACCAGGGCTTTATCTATTTTCTCTATCGGCTCGCCAGCCAACAACAGATTTGCAGCCTCATTCATATACAACGCCAGGATCCGATTAACATAAAATCCGGCACCGTCTTTTACCACAATAGGAGTTTTGCCTTGTTTGCGGGCGAACGCTACCGTAGTGGCAATCGTCTGACCAGATGTTTTGGCGTGGGCGATAACCTCAACCAATGGCATTTTGTCTACCGGAGAAAAATAATGCAGACCAATTACGTTCTCTGGCCGTGCTGCCTTTGCTGCGATTTGAGCAATAGGCAGCGAGCTGGTATTACTGGCGAAAATGGTATGCTCTGCACAGTGCTGTTCTATATCGGCAACCATTTTTTGCTTTAAATCCAGATCTTCAAATACCGCTTCAATCACTAAGTCAACATCATGAAAACCACTGTAATCAGTGCTTCCTGTCAATAGGAGCAATTGCTTCTGCATTTCTGCTTTGCTGATAAAACGACGCTTAAATTTCTTTTGCAGTAAATCATAACTGTATTTAAGAGCATTACTAATGCCTTGCTCATTAATGTCTTTAATTCGCACCGGCACACCGGCTTTGGTGCTGCTGACGTTAGCAATACCACCGCCCATCAGACCACCACCGAGCACAGCGGCTTTTTCAACTTTTTGCGGCTGGGTTTTGCCTGCTCCGGTTTCTTTTTTCATCTGGGTGGTTGCAAAAAACAAACTGCGAAGCGCCGCCGACTCTTTGGTCATACACAGCTGACCAAAGGCTTTGGCTTCAGCTGACAGCCCTGCCGCGTAGCCGTTGTCCTGCCCTTTGCGCACAACTTCAATAATCCGTACCGGCGCCGGATAATTACCCTGAGTTTTCTTCAGCGTTTGTTTCAGTGCCTGCGAAAACAATATATTGCGCCCTGGCCCGGTGTTCTCCAGCAATTTTGCCAGCATACCTTTGCTTTTCGCTGCCGTTTTAGTGTTGCCCTGCAATGCCCGTTTCACAGCCGCTTCCAGTAAAATAGTTACCGGAACCACTTCGTCAACTAACCCGGCTTTTTTAGCCTGAACCGCCCGCAATTGCTTACCGGTTAGCATCATATCCAGCGCTTTTTGCACCCCAACCAGCCGCGGCAGGCGTTGTGTGCCGCCACTACCGGGTAGTAAACCCAGCTGTACTTCGGGCAAACCCAGTACGGTTTTTCCTGAATCCGTTGCTATCCGGGAGTGACAGGCCATTGCCAGTTCCAAACCACCGCCCAGGCAAGGGCCATTAATCGCCGCCACCACAGGGATCTTCATCTGTTCCAGCCGGTCAAACATTTGCTGGCCCATTCGGGCAATATCTTCAGCCTGCTCTGCCGTGTCACAGCTATCCAGCATAGAAATATCGGCCCCAGCAATAAAAGAATCCTTTTTACCGCTGATGATAACCACACCTTTGACGCTGCTGTCGCTTTGCAGTGTATTCAGAATGGCGTCAATTTCATCGGCAAAAGACGCCTTAAGCACATTCATGCTCTCGCCAGGTATATCCATTGTAATTACGGCGACATGGTCGTCCCGTAACGCCATACTAAAGCTGTTTTGTTGTTTCTTAGTCATTATTCAGTCTCCACTATCATGGCAGCACCTAAACCACCCGCTGCACACGCTGTGGTCAACCCAACTCCGCCGCCGCGACGTTGTAGTTCATTCAAGGTCTGCACTATTAAGCGAGTGCCAGTGGCTGCAAACGGATGGCCATAGGCCAGTGAGCCACCATTGACATTAAATTTGTCCATATCAATCTCGCCAATGGCTTCACTGCGACCAAGCTTTTCTTCGGCAAATTTGCGACTGGCAAACATTTTAACGTTAGCCAGTGCCTGAGCGGCGAAAGCTTCATGCATTTCAATTAATGTCAGGTCATTGAGGGTCATACCTGCCCGGTCCAGCGCAATAGGTGTCGCGTAGGACGGTCCCATCAGCATATCTTCATGAACGCCAATAGCAGAAAACGCATAGCTGCGAATATAACCCAGCGGTTTGTAACCTAGTGCTTTGGCGCGACTTTCTGTCATCATTAACACTGCTGAGGCGCCATCTGTCAGTGGCGTGCTGGTCGCAGCGGTGACCGTGCCGTGATTGCGATCGAATACCGGACGCAGCTTGGCGTACGACTCCAGCTTAGAATCCATCCGGATGTTATTATCAATATCCAGAAATTTACGGTAAGGCTCAACGTGGGCGGTCATTACCTCACTGGCCATTAAACCATTTTGCCAGGCTTTTGCCGCCAGGCTATGAGAGCGATGCGCTAATTCATCCTGCGCGGCACGGCTAATACCATGGGTTTTTGCCATTTGCTCTGCGGTATCACCCATTGACAAGCCTGTACTGTATTCCGCTACTGCCGGCGGCACTGGCATCAGATCTTTTAAACCAAGACGACGTAAAATACTGAATTTCTGGCCAAAGGTTTTCGCTTTGTTCATATCAACCAATGCGCGGGCCAGTTTTTTACTGACACCGATAGGCAGTACTGAACTGGAATCGGCACCGCCGGCAATGGCGATCTCGAGTGTTCCGGCCATCATCGATTCCACCACACTGGCAACTGACTGAAAACTGGTCGCACATGCCCGGGTAACGCTGTAGGCATCAGTATGCACACCCATTCCGGTGCCCAGCACAATCTCCCGCGCAATATTAGGTGCTTCCGGCATTTGCACAACCTGACCATATACCACCTGCTGCACCAGAGCTGCATCCAGCTCACTGCGAATAAGCAGTTCATTTACCACCAATTTAGCCAAATCCAGCGCCGAAACACCGTGTAGCTCGGTCGCTTGTTTCGCAAAAGGTGTACGCAACCCGGAGACAATCGCTATCCGATCACCACTGCGGGTATGAAGTTTAATAGGCGCTGACATAGCTTTCCTCTTGTTTGGCCCGGCATAGGTTTAATCCGGGATAGTCGAAACAAAAACAGGTCTGACCTGTAAGTATATTTTGATTGTAACGGCAGTTGCGGCTAATTAAAACACTTGTTTTAATGCAAACGGAACCTTATTTAGGTTATAACGTCTTAGCCTAGCTGCTTTTATAGCTAACTGCGCGAAAAACAACTGAAACTTTTAACCAAAAGACTTATATCACTATGGTAAACGCATTTTCCGCCTTGAAATCCTATCTGGACAGTCAGGTGTTAGGCCAACCTGAGCTTACTGAAGGTATTTTATTAGCCTTGCTGGCTAATGGTCATTTACTGGTAGAGGGCCCGCCAGGCCTGGCAAAAACCCGGGCAGTCAATGCGCTGGCTCACGGGGTAGAGGCAGAGTTTCACCGGGTCCAATTTACCCCGGATTTACTGCCAGCCGATTTAACCGGCACCGATATTTACCGGCCCGAAACCGGTCAGTTTGAATTTCAGTCAGGCCCGCTGTTTCATCACATTATTCTGGCAGATGAAATTAACCGGGCACCGGCCAAGGTGCAATCAGCGTTGCTCGAAGCGATGGCAGAAAAACAAATTACGGTTGGCCGCACCACTTATAAATTGCCTGAATTGTTTCTGGTTATGGCCACCCAAAACCCGTTGGAGCAAGAAGGCACTTATCCGTTGCCGGAAGCCCAGCTTGACCGTTTTCTGTTGCATCTGAAGGTTGACTATCCTGATGCTGCAACCGAGCGTGAAATACTCAGATTAACCCGTAATGAGGCGCTGAGCACAGCGCAAAGTCAACCTGCTGCTATTAGTCAGGCTGACATATTCAGTGCTCGTCAGGCAATTTTAAAGCTGCATTTGGCAGACAGTCTTGAAGAGTATATTGTGCAATTGATTATGGCCACCCGCAACGGTGCTGCATACAGTCCCAAGCTGACATCCTGGGTAAGTTATGGTGCCAGCCCGCGAGCAACCATTGCGCTGGAGCGTTGTGCACGGGCTAAAGCCTGGCTGGCAGACCGTGACTTTGTTACCCCGGACGATATACAGGCGGTGTTTCACAATGCACTGCGCCATCGGCTTATCTTAACCTACACGGCTGAAGCAGAGGGGATCACCACCGACGATGTGCTGACTGAAATCCTTAACTGTGTACCGGTACCCTGAATAGCCCTATGAACACCGCGTTTTCTGCCAACGAATGGCTAAAGCAATTAAGTGCCGACGGCAGCTCTGTCGAGTTGCCCGAATTACTGTGGTACCAACGCCATACTAAGGTACTGAACCTTAAACCCTCGATCAATATCCACAGTAAGCTGGCGGGTACCTATCTGGCGCGCAGCAAAGGCCGGGGTATGGAGTTTGACGAAGTACGGCATTATCAGCCGGGGGACGATGTTCGTACGATCGACTGGCGGGTAACGGCGCGCAGTGGCAAAGTGCACACCAAGTTATTCCGGGAAGAAAAAGAGCGGCCGGTATTTATTCTCACTGATTTGACTGACAGCATGCGATTTGGCAGCAGTTTATTATTTAAATCAGTGCAGGCGGCGCATCTGGCTGCCGTTATTGCCTGGCATGTAAAAGACCATGGCGATAAACTCGGCGGACTGGTGTTCAGCAATCAGCACCATCGCGAGTTAAAACCGCAGGGTCGCAGCCATGGGGTGCTTCGCTACCTGCAGGCGCTGCAACAATGTCATCATGGCAAAACCAACACCAATGGCTTAACCCTGACGCAGGCTCTGGGCCAGCAACGGCGACTGAGCCGCCCTGGCAGTCTGGTGTATATTCTGTCGGACTTTAATCAAATCGATGAGCAGGCGCTACGGCATATCAGGGCTATTAGCCAGCATAACGAAGTAACCTGTTGTCAGATTAGTGATCCGCTTGAACTGGCAATACCAAGCGCAGCCAATGGCATCGCGGCCGTGCGCAACAAACAGCTGGTGGTAAGTGCTGAGCTGGCTGACGCCGGCTTACGCCTGCGGTACCAGCAACAGCAACAGCAACGACAACAGCAACTGTCGACCTCACTGGCGCAACTGGGCTGTAAATGGCTTAACATCAGCGCTGGCGAACCTGTAATCCGTCAGCTGGAGCAAATTCACTATGGCCGCTAAGCAACAATTACGAGAGCAGCTGGTGGATATTGCCGAACCCAGCTACCAACTTGCCTGGCAAATACCACCAGGTGCTTATATTTTACTGGCCCTTGCCATAATAGCTTTCGCATATGGCAGCTGGTTGCTGTACAAGCGCTGGCGTTTTTTAGGCGCTAAACGCCAGGCAATAGCCCTGCTTAACCAGTTAGAGCCTGAAGCCACCAGTCAAATTAACCAGCTGCTAAAGCGAGTCGTCAAGCATTATGCTCCGGCTCACCCGGTGCTGACCGCCAGCACCTTGCAATGGCAACACTTTTTACAACATTACCTGCCTGCAACTGCCCTGCCTGATCTGAACGCGCTGCTTTATCATACCGAGGTCAACCCAGAGCATCGCCGGCAATTCTATCAGTTTGCCGGCAGCTGGCTACGCAGTCTGAAGCCGGCAACCGTGACTAGCAGCCAACAGCACGATTATCCGGAGGAACCGGCTGATGTTTGAGCTGACATACCCCTGGCTGACATTACTGCTTATTTTGCCTTTTTTCTTCAAGAAACGCCGCCAGGATAGTGGCGATGCGCTGACATTACCCGCTTTGGCCAGATTGGCCGCGAAACAGCAACCGAGGCCGGGTTTAAAACGTCATTTTGCCACGTTGCCGCATGCGCTGATTTGGCTGCTGCTGGTGCTGGCGGCGTGTCAGCCCCGTTGGCTCGGCGAACCGGTTACCCTGCCCCAGCAAGGCCGCGATTTAATGCTGGCCATTGATTTATCCGGTTCGATGGACATGAGTGATATGGTGCTGGATGGCCAGGCTATGAACCGTTTAGCGGCAGTAAAACGGGTCGTCGGTGATTTTATTGTGCAACGTAAGGGAGATCGCCTGGGTTTAATATTATTTGCTGACGCGGCGTATCAGCAAACACCACTAACCTACGATCTTGCGACGGTCCAAACTTTTTTAGATGACAGTCAGTTAAAGCTGGTTGGCCAGCGCACCGCTATTGGTGAAGCCATTGGCCTGGCCGTCAAACGCTTAAATGAATATGAAACCAGTAATAAGGTGCTGGTGCTGTTAAGTGATGGCGCCAATAACGCCGGTAATATTCAGCCGCTGGAGGCCCTGGTGTTAGCCAAGGCTGCCGGGATCAAAATTTATACGGTTGGCGTGGGTGCTGAACAAATGGTGCAGCAAACCATTTTTGGCCGGCGCACTGTTAACCCGTCGCAGGATTTAGATGAGCAATTACTAAAGCAGATTGCCAGTGAAACAGGAGGCCAATATTTTCGGGCACGCAGTCTCGGTGAACTGGCGCAAATTTATCAGTTACTTGATCAACTGGAACCCATCAGCCGCGATAACCTGACTTACCGGCCGCAGCGCAGTTTGCTGCACTGGCCACTCGCGGTGGCATTACTGTTATCTTTTATGCTGGCAATCCGGCGTATTAACTGGCGGAGGCTGTATGAACCTGCTCGCTGATTTTCACTTATTGCGCCCCTGGTGGCTGCTGGCACTGCTGCCTGTTGTCGTACTGTGGCTGCTTTTACTCAGCTACCGGCAACAACGCAGCGCCTGGCAAAGTGTTATTGCCCCGCACTTACAACAACTGATGCTAAGTGGCTCGCGGGTAACTAAACGCAACCCCCTGGCGCTGCCAATCTTGTTTATTTGCTGGCTACTGAGCACCCTGGCCCTGGCCGGGCCCAGCTGGCACAAGCAACCACAACCGGCGTTTAGCCTTAACAAAGCCACCGTACTGATTGTTGATATGTCCATGTCGATGCGCGCTACCGATATGTCGCCTGACAGGGTTAGTCAGCAACGATTTAAAGCGCTGGACTTTATTGATGATCTCTCTGAAGGCGAACTGGCCCTGATCAGCTTTGCAGGAGATGCCTTCGTTATTTCGCCTTTAACGCCCGATTTCAACAATGTCCGGTTACTGCTCAATGAGCTTAAACCTGAATTAATGCCAGTGCAGGGCTCTAATATTGAAGCGGCGCTGCAGATGGCAGACACTCTGTTGCGTCAGGCCGGCCATAGTCGCGGCGATGTCGTGCTGTTTACCGATGGTTTTGCCTCTGCAGACTACCAGCCAATTATTACCCGGTTAGATAACTGGCCGCACCGGCTATCGGTACTGGCATTTGGGACCGAACAGGGTGCTCCGGTACAACTTGAAGACGGCCAGCTGCTAAAAGACAGCCGCGGCGCGGTGGTGATCCCAAAAGTACCGTTGTCGCAACTGGCAGCGCTTGCACGCAAGGGCCGCGGCAATTTTGCCGTTGCCGGCAGCACTAACAGCGATATATCCGCTTTGCTGGGCACGATTAACAGCCCGTCTGAGCGACCGGCTGAAAATAGCGGGCAATTTGCCGGTGATCTGTGGCAGGACAATGCCGTCTATCTGGTATGGCTCCTGTTACCCCTGGCATTATATCTGGCCAAACGAGCGCCGGTACTGGTGTTATTACCGCTGTGTTACTTGCCAAACGCAGAAGCTGCAGTCTCCGGGATCTGGCGTGACTTATGGCAAACCCCGGCTCAGCAAGCGATTACCGATTACCGGCAGCAAGATTATCAGCAGGCGCAACAGAAGTTCACCGATCCGCTTTGGCAGGGTAACGCTGCATATCGGCTGCAGGATTATGCCAGTGCCGAGCAAGCATTTAAGCAAGCCGCGCAGCAACAACCGAGCGCAGATGCTTATGCTAACCTCGGTAATAGTCTGGCGTTGCAACAAAAATATGACCAGGCTATGGCCAGTTATCAGCAGGCATTGCAACTTGATCCTGACCATCAGCAGGCAAAACAAAATGCTGAGCTGCTAAAGCAGATGAAACAACAACAGAACCAGCAGCAACAGAATAGCGAACAACAGGACGGTGAACAGCAGGATAGCGAATCATCTGCTGAGAGCGGCGACAATACAGCTGAATCTGAAGGTAACAGTCAAGATCAGGGGCAAAGTAAGCCAGAACAATCTGATACGCAGCAAGATCCTGCGCAGCAAGGTTCTGAGAATAATGACGCCGGCGAGCAATCGAGCCAAACTGAAAACGATGAGCAACAAGCTGAACCATCCCAATCGGCAACGGATGCAGCGGCGCAGGAACTGGAGCAGCCGAATCCGACTGAGTCTGAGCAACAAAAAGCTATCCGGGAGAAGTGGCCTAATGCCAGTCTGGAAGAACAGCAACAACTGGATAATTTATTACGCAAAGTTCAGGACGATCCGGGTCTGCTATTGCGCAACCGGATGAATCTGGAGTATCAGAAACGCCGTCAATTCGCTGTTCCCAGAGGAGTAGAGCAAGAATGGTAATACGTAGTCTGTTATGGTCCCGGGTAGCACCCGTTATGCTGCTCAGCATGTTATTGGGTACAATGCTTAGCACGCCTGCGTTTGCCATAAGTGAGTTAACGGCTCGTGTCGACAAAAACCCGGTTATGCTCGGTGAAAGCATTGTGCTCGAGGTAACCGCAGATAGCAGAGTGCCTGCCAACAGTATCAATTTCAGGGTACTGGACAGTAATTTTACGGTTATGGTGCCTTCGGTAAACCAAAGTACCCGTGTCATTAACGGCGACGCAAGTCACAGCACCACCTGGACCGTGACCATGCTGCCTAAAACCAGCGGCACCTTTACTATACCCGCTTTTACTATTGATAACGTCAGTAGTAAACCACTGTCTGTTGAGATTGTGCCGGTGCAGCAGGGTTCTGGCCAGCTGCGTGACGTATTTCTGCAAAGTGAGCTAAGCAGTAACAACCTGATGGTACAGCAGATGGTGTACTACGATGTCACTATCTTTTTCAGTGGCGATATTCAACGAGGCAGTCTGACCGAGCCGCAACTGGATGACGCCCTTATTCAGCAGGTTGGCCAGGATAAAGAAGGAACAGAACTGATTGATGGCGAACGGTATCGCTCTATTACCCGGCGCTATGCCATCACACCACAACGCAGCGGCGAGTTCATTATTAGCCCCCCTACTTTCACTGGTGATGTGATAGACCGGGAAAGTGCCCGGCAAAGCTACTTTGCCCGCAGCCGCACTATAGTGCGCGAAGCTGAAGCATTGCCAATCACAGTACAGGCTCAACCAGCAAGCTATAGTGGTGACTGGCTGGTTGCCGGGCTGGTCACGCTGAATGAGGAATGGCAGCCGGCGCAAACGCAATTGCTACAAGGAGAGCCGGTGACCCGGATCATTACCCTGTCAGCGGTTGATGTCGCAGCCAACCAGTTGCCGGAGCTTAACATCAATCTGCCGGAAGGGTTTCGGGTTTACCAGGAACAACCTCAGGTTAAAGGTGCAGAGCGGGCCGGCCGCTTAGTCGCACAAAAAGTGATTACCAGTGCCATTATTGCTAACAGGCCAGGTGAATATGAATTGCCAGAGGTGAAAATAAGCTGGTGGAATAGCCAGACCAACCAACTGGAGCAGACAGTGTTACCTGGCCGGACCGTTCAGGTTCAGGCTGATCCAATCCAGCCCGAGAGTACAACCGTGTCGCCCCGCGAACCCACCCAAGCCTCACCCGCTACCGCAGCTTCGCCACAATCAGGGTCGAACTGGCGCTGGAACTACACCAGCTGGCTGTTGGTCACTGGCTGGCTATTGACCGTGATCCTGGTTGCCTGGCACAAAATGATTTGGCAAAAACGTCGCGATCATCAGGCTTCGTCAGCCACTACCTCAGGTCACAAAGTGTCACACTTTGACAGTAAAGCGTTACGGGCCGCCTGTAAAACGCACCATAAAAATGCTGCGAGCGAACAGCTTCTGCTTTGGGCCCGTCACCATAAAATTTTAACACGAGGGTCTTTAAGTGCACTGTGTGAGCGCATCAGGCCTGGTGCGTTGAAAGAGCAAATAGCGCAACTAAATGCCGCACTTTATGGCGATAGCGCCGCAAACTGGCAAGGCGATCTGTTGTGGCAGGCATGGTCAGATTATCAGCACCATGAAGCGCCACCAGCAGCCACAACGGAATTGCCCCCACTCTACCCGGAGCAATAATGGGTGATGTGCCCGCTAACGCACCCATGAAACAGCGCCGGCTTTAGCCGGCGTTGTCTTGTTTATTATAAAGCACTGGTAAGCCCGGGTTCATCTTGTTAGCATAAAAACAAATAATAAGGAGTCTATGCTTTGGAAACTGCAACTATTTTTGCCCTAGGTATCTATTTTGCCGCCATGATAGGAATTGGCTTATACGCCTATCGCAATACTGATGAAGACGTATCAGGTTACATGTTAGGTGGCCGTAAATTGGGGCCAGGCGTTACCGCACTGTCTGCTGGCGCCTCAGATATGAGTGGCTGGATGTTGATGGGATTGCCAGGTGCAATGTACCTTACCGGCCTGAGCAGTGCCTGGATAGCCGTCGGCTTGTTAATTGGCGCGTACATTAACTATCTTGTGGTTGCGCCAAGACTGAGGGTATATACCGAAGTGGCCAACGATGCCATTACTATTCCTGATTACTTTGAAAAGCGCTTTGAAGATAAAACCCGGCTACTTCGGGTCGTTTCATCGCTCGTTATCGTCGTTTTCTTTACCCTTTACACCTCATCCGGGGTAGTTGGCGGCGGCAAACTGTTTGAAAGTTCGTTTAACTTAAGCTATGAGCTTGGTTTGTACGTTACAGCCGGAGTCGTCGTTGTTTATACGCTTATTGGCGGCTTTATGGCGGTGAGTATGACCGACTTTGTCCAGGGCTGTATTATGTTCGTATCGCTGGTGCTGGTCCCGGTGGTCGCACTGGATCACCTGGGTGGCTTTAGTGAAGTTAAACAAGTCGCAGAAAGTATCAATCCCCAATTAATTAACTGGGTAGGCGCGTCATCACTTGTTGCCATTATTTCCGCATTATCCTGGGGGCTTGGATATTTTGGTCAGCCACATATTATTGTCCGCTTTATGGCAATTCGTTCCGTTAAAGATATTAAAACGGCGCGTCGCATTGGTATGAGCTGGATGCTGGTCACCATTGTCGGGGCGTTAATGACCGGCTTTGTCGGCATTGCTTATGTTGCCAAAACCCAGATGACATTAAGCGATCCTGAAACTATTTTTATTGTGTTCTCACAGTTTTTGTTTCATCCCTTTATTGCCGGTTTTTTACTGGCCGCTATTTTAGCCGCCATTATGCGTACTATTTCTTCACAGCTGTTAGTAACATCCAGCTCACTGACAGAAGATTTTTACAAAACCTTTGTTAAACGTGATGCCACTCAACGAGAGCTGGTGTTAGTCGGTCGCATATCAGTACTTGCCGTGGCATTAGTTGCCATTGCACTGGCTTACGATCGGGACAGTTCAGTCCTGCAACTGGTAAGTAATGCCTGGGCAGGCTTTGGTGCCGCGTTCGGACCGCTGATTATTCTCAGTCTTTACTGGAAACGAATGACCTTTGCCGGCGCGTTAAGTGGCATTGTGGTAGGCGCGGTGACTGTTTTAATCTGGATTTATGCACCGTTTACCATTAACGGCGCCAGCTTAAGCAGCACACTATACGAAATCGTTCCTGGTTTTATTCTCAGCACACTGGCGATTATTATCGTCAGTAAGTTTAGCCAGGGCCCTGCGCCGAGCGTACTGACCATGTTTAACAAGATGCAACAACAGTTGGCCGATCAGAGATAGCAGACCAGTTACCCACAACGCAATAAAGTGCTACCGCGTTGTGGGTAAAATTTGCTAAATTACTTTAAGAAACTATTTGAGATACCTGCAATATGTATTTTTATGCTGCGCGCCAACCTATTCTCGACCGCAATAAAGTGCTTTACGCCTATGAGTTACTGTTTCGTGACGGCCTGAGCAATGTTTTTCCGGAAATTGATGGTGATGAAGCCACCTCACGAATGATTGAAGGCAGCCAGTTTAGTTTTGGCTTAGATGATTTTCTTGGCGACAAACCCGGCTTTATCAATTTCACGCTTGAGACGCTGCTGAAAAAATACCCCAGTATGCTGCCCAAAGAGCAAGTGGTGGTAGAAATACTTGAGACGGTACAACCCGGAAAACGGCTGTTGGCAGAATGTCAGCAATTGAAAGAACAAGGGTATACGCTGGCGCTGGATGACTATATTCATCAGCCCGTTTGGCGTCACTTTTATCCTTTTATCGATATTATCAAAATTGACTTTCGCAGCACCGATATCGATACCATAAAACAGGTGCAACAATCGATTGTCGATTTTCCGCATATTAAATTACTGGCAGAGAAAGTTGAAACTAATGAAGAGTTTCAGCAGGCTCTGGATATGGGTTTCTATTATTTTCAGGGTTTCTTTTTCTCGCAACCAGAGATGATGCAAACCAAAGCACTTTCTCCGGCACAAATGACCCTGGCAGAATTGTTATACGAAACGTCCAAAGCAGAAATGGACCTGACAAAAATTACCGAAGTTTTTCAACGTGACGTCAGCTTGTCATACAAATTGTTACGCTACAGCAACTCTTCAATTTTTAAACGCCGGGCTGAAATCGAAACGATTAAACAAGCACTGGTTGTGTTGGGCCAAACCGAATTAAAAAAATTCTTATCGTTACTGTTTACCGCGCAAATTAGCAGTGATAAACCTGCCGAGTTAATGAGAATGTCGATGACCCGGGCCCGCTTTGCCGAGGGCTTAGCCAACATTGATGGCAAGGTAGATACCGGCAAGGCGTTTTTAACCGGCCTGATGTCACTGATGGATGCGATCTTGGATGAACCCATCGCCAGCGTAATGGAAAAGCTGCCGCTGGCGAAAGAAATTAAAGACGCGTTGGTAGAAAACAGCGGAAAACTGGCGGAATACTTAACCCTGATAAAATATTATGAAACTGCGCAGTGGCAACAGGCAAATCAGGCAATCAACCAACTGGGTATTGCCAGTGACAAAGTACCAGACGCCTATCATACTGCGGTGCAGTGGGCGAACGAACAAATGAAGGCCTTAGGAGATTAACTCTAAGGCTCTGTCATTGTGTGATAGGCCGTTAACTATTCAAAGCTAACGTATTGAGCCACTTTTGCAGCCAGTTTATCACCAATGCCTTTCACTTCAGTTAACTGTTTCTCGCTGGTTATCGGGCCTTTTTCCTGAATATAAGCCAGAATTGCCTGAGCCTTAGATTTGCCAATACCCGGTACCGCTTCCAATTGCTCAATGCTGGCTTTATTCAGATTTAACTTCTGCTGTTGTGCTGCTGTTGCAGTTTGTTTATCCAGAGAGGTGCCTGGCTTTGCTGCCAGCGTTTGGTTTGCCGTTACGGTCAACCCGGTTAACAACAATGCAATGATTACATTTTTCATTAAATATTCCTTTCCATTTTTTAGCTGCGTCCCTGCAAAACAATTGGTAAACGGTTCAGCCACTACAACTGTTCAGATTGGTCCTTTAAACAGTGGCCCGGCAACGAACCCAGGAAAGCAACATTTTAATACCAATCAAATTATAAGTTAGCCTTTTATTTTACTTTTGCAAATATTATTTAACCTTTTATTTTAGAATATTTCAATGTTGCTACTGTCTCTATTCAGCGACAATTAATGCTGTCTGGCATAGGCTAGCGCTAACTTGAAATTTAAAGTTTATTGTTGCGTTCAATATAGTTAGGTAACATACAACTGAACACAAATGTGGAGAATCGTATGCTTCGTTCCCTGCTGTTGCTGATAATGCTGTCGGTGGTAACACTGACACCTGACGCCATGGCACTTGGTGAACAACAACCTCAGGTTACTAAAGAGCAAGCGGCCAACCTTGCTCAGCAACGTTTCCCCGGCAAAGTGTTAAAAGTACAAACCGAAAACCGCCACTACCGGGTGCGCTTAATTCAGGCAGATGGCAGAGTAATTACCGTACTGGTCGATAATCGTACCGGCCGGGTTGAAAGGGATGATAAATAATGCGGGTACTAGTGGTTGAAGATGAAACATTATTAGCTGATCAAATAAAGCATCAGCTAGTCCAGCAGCAATTCAGTGTCGATATCGCACAGGATGGTGATGATGGCTGGTTTAAACTGGCTGAATATCCCTACGATTTAGCGGTTATCGATCTCGGCTTGCCTAAAATGGACGGTTTAAGCCTTATTCGAAAGGCACGCCAACAAGAAATTAAAACACCTATTATCATTCTGACCGCCCGTGGTAGCTGGCAGGAAAAAGTAGAAGGTCTGGACGCGGGTGCTGATGATTATTTAACCAAGCCATTTCATGGTGAGGAACTACTGGCACGATGTAATGCTTTAATTCGCCGGGCTGCCGGACAACCGGACCCTACCCTGAGTGCCGGCCCGGTGTCGCTTAATAGTCGAACGCAACAGGTGTGGCTGCATGAAGACGAAGTGAGCCTGACTGCCTATGAGTATAAGGTCCTTGAATACTTTATGCTTAACCCAAGCAAAGTTATTTCTAAAACTGAATTAACCGAACATATCTATGATCAGGATTTTGATTTAGACAGCAATGTTATTGAAGTTTTTGTGCTCAGACTTCGCAAAAAGCTTGATCCTGATGGCGAATTAAAGCCGATAGAGACGCTACGCGGTCGTGGTTATCGCTTTAACCTGACTATTAGTTAAACATGACACTGTCACTCAAGCTTCGCCAGGGCTTGGTCAGCATCGTATTGTTACTGCTGCTGTTACCAAGCTCTTTTATTGCCATAGACCAGGCGTTTTTCACCCAGCTGCTCACCAGTGCAGAGCAAAAGCTTGAAGTGCATATGTATGCCATGCTGTCTGATCTGAAAATCATTGATGGTAAAATTGAGCTGAGCAATAACACCCTGTCACCCGATTTTTTCCGACCTGATTCTGGTTTAAGTGCCTATGTAACCAGCGTTGATAACAGCGATAATAATGCTATTGTCTGGCAATCGGACTCGTCATTAAGTCAGAATTTCAGCCCGCCTGATACCAATCTGGTACCGGGTGAGCATTCGTTTTATTCTTATAGCAGCGCCAATGAGGAATACTGGCTATTAAGTATTGCCCTGCTGTTTGATTCGGGCGAGCAAACCCGACCATTAGCGATTCACATTGTGCAAACTAATACCATGTTAATTGCCCCGTACCTAAGCTTTCGCAATACCTTACTTACCTGGTTTATCTGGATTGCAGCGGCATTAGTGCTGTTAAGTGTGCTGGCGTATTACTGGACCACCAAGCCACTGAGTAATCTCGATCAGGAAATCAGGAAATTAGAGGGTGGCGAGCAGGATCATCTGAACGGTCAGTACCCGGTAGAACTAACCAATATCAAAGAAGACTTAAATTTACTGCTGGCCAATCAAAACCGGCAAAAACAGCGTTACCGCAACCACCTCAGTGATCTGGCTCATGCATTAAAAACTCCGGTAGCGGTGCTTAAAACCTCTGCCTTAAGCGAGCAACCCGAATTAAAAGAGCAACTTGACCGGATCAGTGCCATGATCGAGCACCAACTGAAACGCGCCAGCAGCTCTGGTCAGGATATATGGAAAAAACAATTTGATATCCTGCCCCATGTGGACAAACTATGTAACGCTTTGCAAAAAATTTACCGGGATAAAGAGTTACATATTCACATTGACTGTGCAGAGAATGCCACATTCCGGGGCGATGAAACGGACTTAATGGGAATACTGGGTAATTTACTGGATAACGCCTGTAAAGCCTGTCAACGCCAGGTAAAACTAACGGTTATACAAAACCCGCTCAATTTAATTGTTGAAGATGATGGTCCGGGAATTGCCAAAGATGCCAGGAAAAAGCTGTTCGAACGCGGCACACGGCTCGACACCTACAAAGATGGACATGGCGTTGGCCTGTCTATTGTTGCTGAGTTAGTCTCGTCTTATTCCGGCGGTATGCAAATTACCGACAGCCCAATGGGTGGCGCCCGTTTTGAACTTATTTTTCCTGAATAGCTCACAGCGCATTAGTTTAGACTGAATAACACTGATCGCCCCGCCATTCCCTACCGTAAGCTTTAAAAATATTCTGAGGATTAACGATTATGGAACTAAACCCCGCCACCATTAAAATTAAAAACCTTCGCTTACGCACCTTTATTGGCATTAAAGACGATGAAATTAATAATAAACAGGATGTGATCATTAACGCCAGAATCCAGTATAGCGCCAACAATGCTGCCAACAGCGATGATATGAATAACGCCCTGAATTATCGCACTATTACCAAGCAAATAATCGAGCTGGTTGAGATGAACCGCTTTAGTCTGCTTGAGAAGCTAACGGCCGATGTGTTAGCGCTTGCCAGTGCCCATCCGGCAGTGCGCTTTGCTGAAGTAGAGATCGATAAACCGCATGCGTTACGTTTTGCTGACTCCGTGTCGCTGACCCTGTCTGTGAACAAATAATAAAACAGACTATAGTCCGCTATACTTAGCGGTAACAGGCCAACATACAGGAGCATTTCATGCGTATTTTAGTTACTGGTGGAACAGGTTTAATTGGTTCTGCGTTGCTTAAATACTGGCGTGACCAACATCAGATAACGGTGTTAACCCGCCAGCCTGTTGCCGGTTTGCAACAAAACGCTGCACTGAGTTATATCAATTCTCTCAAAGATGTCGACTTTAACCAGCTGGATGCGATAGTTAACCTTGCTGGCGAACCGATAGCCGACAAAAGATGGACCGATAAACAAAAAAAGCGTATTTGCGATAGCCGCTGGCAGCTTACTGAACAACTTACCGAGTGTATTCAGGCAGCAACAACGCCACCGTCTTGTTTAATTAATGGTTCTGCTGTTGGTTATTATGGCCGCCAGGGTAGCGAATTTATTTGTGAAGAACACAGTGCGTTTTACCCCGAGTTTAGTAACGATATCTGTGCTCGCTGGGAAAATATTGCCCGTCAGGCAAGCAGCGAAAAAACGCGGGTATGTCTGCTACGCACCGGTATTGTGTTATCTGATCAGGGTGGTGCACTGAAAAAAATGCTGCCGGCATTTCGGTTTGGCATGGGTGGGCCACTCGGCAATGGCCAGCAATACATGTCCTGGATCCATTTTGATGACATGGTAAAACTGATCGACTTTTTACTTAACTCTCCCACCCTGCAAGGGCCGTTTAATGCGGTTGCCCCTAAAGCCGTGACTAACAAACAATTTAGTCAGGCACTGGCAGAGCGGTTAAACCGACCAGCAAAACTTACTATGCCCGCCTTTGTGCTGCGGCTGATGTTTGGTGAGATGGCTGACATTCTGTTATTCGGACAACGGGTAGTACCGCAACAGGCACTGGATGCGGGTTTTAAGTTTGAATATCCAAAACTGCCAGCAGCGCTGGCAGATTTAGATATTTAACCGGTTTAGCACGGGTTAGCTTTGAATAACCCGTCTGATAAGTACCGCACCAGGTATCTGCAGTAACCGACGCAATTGCCACCAGCCCAACAAACTAACAGCGACAATGCCAATAACCGGTCCCATCCACCATAAAGCAAAATGGAACTGAAATGGCATATCAAATACCCGTTGCTGCAATGTCATTAACAGCAATTCCGCCAGCACCGTCGCGAACAATCCTGCCAGTGCTCCCAGAAACGCGAACTCAAGCAACAGCGCATTGCGTAAGAACACATATTTTGCTCCCAGAGTTCTTAAAATTGCCAGCTCCTGCTCACGTTGTTCCAACGTTGCCTGTACCTGAGCAACCAGTACCAGTGCGGCAGCAAGCGCAATAATGACCAGAATAAAGCTTAAGGCAATGGTTACCTGAGCAATAATATCGTTAACCTGATTTATAATGGCATCGACACTGATGACGGTCACCGTTGGCATTTGCCGGGCTAACTGGTTTATCAGTTTACCGCTGCCTTGTTCCAGATAAAAAGCAGTAATATAGGTTGCCGGAAACGTTGCCAGCACATCAGGGCTTAATATCATATAAAAGTTAGGCTGCAGGCTGTTCCAGTCAACCTGACGAATACTGGTGACCGTGGTTGAGATCTGCTGCCCGCCAAGCGAGAAGTTAAGCGTATCGCCAAGCTTTAATTGTAAGCGCTCGGCGATTTCCTGTTCTACCGAGACTTCTGCAGCAGTAGTGTCGGTAAACCACTGTCCTTCAGTAATTTTATTATTGGCAGGTATCTCAGCCAGCCAGGTAAGGTTTAACTCACGCCCGACGCCAACCCGTTGTTCACTGCGATCTTCTTTTGAGGCTTCCTGCTGCAGTGTTTCATCATTAACGGTAATTAACCGGCCACGCACTACCGGATAGAAAGGTTCTGGCTGAAGGTTATTTTTTTGTGTAAAAGCAGTCACCTGCGCTCTCTGCTCTGCGCTAACGTTAACCAGGAAATGGTTAGGAGCGCCTTCAGGAATTTGCTGTCGCCACTGGCCAATTAATTCAGCCCTTAAAAAATACAGCAGTAACGTCAGAAAAATGGCCAGGCTAAAGGTGATCAGCTGAAAACTATTGGGCCACAACCTGCGCCGTAAATTAGCTAAAGCAAGGCGGCCCGCGCTGCTTTGTCCTGCTGCCACCGGCCGGGCCAGTTTTACCATTAACGCGGCAAACCCCAGCAAAATAGCAGCAAATAAGCCGCATAGCAGAAACAGGCCAACACTGATCAATAGCTCGCCACTAAACAGCCACATTAAACCCCATATAGCGGCTGCGCCAAACAGCAATTGCCATTTATCCAGTTTCATCGCTACTGCAGGCTGCTTTAATACTTCGATAGCAGGTGTTTTCGCCAGCTGCCATAATGGTCTGGCAGCAAACAACAGCGCGCAGATAATACAGGTCAGGGTTCCCAAAAACAGAGGTCTGACACTAAACTCGGTTCTATAATCACTAATGTACTGACTAATACCAAACTCAGCAGCAAAAATCGCCAGCTGACCGCCCAGCAAACCCAGTACCAGACTAAACAGCACCACTAAACACAAATGGCTGCCGTAAAGCAGTCTGGCTTTGGCCGTGGTGGCTCCCAGCGCTTTTATAATGGCTACCGCCTGAGTATGTCGCTGACTATAGCGACTGGCAGCTACTGCAGCGGCACATGCCGCCAATACAATACCTAACAGGCCGGCCAGCAATAAAAAGCGCTCTGCCCGCTCCAGAGCGCTGCCAATAGCAGATTCGCGGTCAAGGTTTCGCCAGCGCTGATGCACACTCAGCATCGGTTGCAGTTGTTCTGCCAGCTCATCTAACGCGCTGGTACTACCGGCAAATAAATACCGGTAGCTAATGCGGCTGCCCGGCTGAACTATGTTAGTATTTGGCACATCAGCCAGGTGCATTATTACCCTTGGCGAACCGCCGAATACGCTTAGAGGCGCATCAGGTTCGTTGACAATAACCCCGCCTACCACCAGCCGGGCTTCTCCAAGCTCAACCGTATCACCGGGATTAACCTGCAGTAAATCGAGTAAACGGGCTTCAAACCATACTTCACCCGGCGCTAATTGCCCGGCAGGACCAGAAGTAATGCTTGCCGAGCGGTGCAATACTAAATCGCCGCGCAGCGGGTAGGTGTCACTGACGGCTTTGATGGTGGCCAGTTGCATTTGCTCGCCGGCAAATAACATCGAGTCAAATTGCATCTGGCGGGCGGTTGCAACATTAAGCTCGCCAGCTACCGCAAACAGGGTGTCATCAAATGGCTGACTTGATCCCAACACTCTGTCTGCTGCCGTAAACTGGGCACTACGTTGTTGCAGCGCACTTTTCACGCTTTGGGTAATGCCGCTTAAACTGACAACAGAACCTACCGCCAGAAACAAGGCAAAGGCAATGACCCATAATTCCCCCCGCTTTAGCTCACGCCAGAACAAGCGACCTGCAATACTAGCCCACATTCGCTGTATCCTCTGCTGCAGGCTCTGACGCCACAAAGCGACCCGAGCGCATCTGGAACTGGCGCTGACAACGCTTGGCCAGCTCACTATTATGAGTAACCAGTACTAATGTCGTGCCCTGGCTGTCGTTCAGTTCAAATAATAAGTCTTCAATCATTTTGCCAGTTACTGCATCCAGATTGGCTGACGGCTCATCGGCAAACAGAATGGCAGGCTTAGTTATAAACGCCCTGGCAATAGCAACCCGTTGCTGTTCACCACCGGACAATTGTGATGGAAAAAAATCTGCTCTGGCGCTCAGTCCCACCTGCTCTAACAGTGCCAGCCCACGCTCACGGGCCTTTCTATCACCCGAAAGCTCAGCGGGCAGAGTCACATTTTCCAGCGCGGTTAAACTTGGCAACAATAAAAACGACTGAAACACAAAACCCACATCACGGGCTCTTACGCCCGCCCTTTCGTCTTCAGACATGTTGTGTAAGGGGTGACCCGCCATTTCAATTTCACCCGCGCTTGGGGTATCAAGCCCGGCCAGCAAACTCAGTAAGGTCGACTTGCCTGATCCGGAAGCGCCTACTATTGCTACAGTTTCCCCACGATTGATTGTCAGACTAATATCATGCAGGATAGTCAGTGATCCCTCCGGGACCTTGACGCGTTTAGCAAGGTTTGTTGCTTTAATATGTAATTCAGGTGTGTTATTCATGCGTATCGTCTTATTGTTGTTAATCAGTTTAGCCAGCCACTTCTCATACGCTGACAAATTGCTCATTCTGGGTGATAGCTTAAGTGCCGCATACGGTATGCAGCAACACCAGGGTTGGCCGGCGCTCTTACAGAAAAACACCGAGTGGCAGCTTATCAATGCCAGTATCAGTGGTGAAACCACCTCCGGCGGCCTGGCGAGGCTGCCAGCACTGTTAGCGGAGCATCAACCCGATGCGGTGCTGATAGAACTGGGGGGCAACGATGGCCTGCGAGGCTTTTCAGTAGAGCTCATCCAGGCAAACCTGAATAAAATCATTACGCTGGTCAAGCAGCATAATGCGCAGCCAGTGTTAATGCAAATACGGATCCCACCTAATTATGGACCACGCTACGTTCGACAATTTACGGTAGTTTATCCACAGCTTGCAGAAAAGCATGCCATAACGCTGTGGCCATTTTTTATGGATAGTATTGCCATTAACAATGAATTAATGATGGCGGATGGTATTCATCCCAATGCAGCGGCACAGCCTCTGATCAGCGAATTTATGGCAGATTTACTAAAGGAATTACCAACAAAATAATCTTGTGTTTGCTGCGGTGTCCCGACACCGCCATCACGGCGATAAGGGTAGTCAGTTGGGTATCGTTGACATTGAAGATAGAATGGCGTCCCCTAGGGGATTCGAACCCCTGTTACCGCCGTGAAAGGGCGGTGTCCTAGGCCTCTAGACGAAGGGGACATAACAGTGTAGTAATATAGCAGCTGAATTGGCGTCCCCTAGGGGATTCGAACCCCTGTTACCGCCGTGAAAGGGCGGTGTCCTAGGCCTCTAGACGAAGGGGACGC
>MDTG01280153.1_pt1 | contig 70505 bp, 71 predicted proteins | sample 811421 | NCBI WGS metagenome assembly MDTG01 (sample SAMN05326645, study PRJNA326480) | marine metagenome | isolation source: seawater | place: Pacific Ocean: South East | collected 2011
CGCAAAACCGGTTCCCACTTTTGCTGAAAATGCCGGGTTCTTGGCGGTCGCATTTTCGAACCGCAAAACCGGTTCCCACTTTTGCTGAAAATGCTTCAGCTGAGCCGGTCGAGGATCGGACAGTCCGGCCGGTCGTCGCCGCGGCAGGCCGTCACCAGATGGGCCAGCTCGTCACGCAGGGCGGCCAGCTGGCGCTGCTTCTCCTCGATCTCCTCGAGATGTGCCGCTGCGATGGCGCGGACATCGGCGCTTGAGCGGCTCTTGTCCTCGTACAGGCTCAGGAGTTCGCGGCATTCCTCGATGGAGAAGCCGAAATCGCGGGCGCGGCGCACGAAGGCCAGCTTGCGGACCGCCGCCTCGTCATAACGCCGATAGCCGGTCTGCGTCCGGTCCGGCGCTTCGACCAGGCCGATATCAGCGTAATAGCGCACGGTTTTCACGGGCAGTCCGGCGGCTCTGGCAGCACTTCCGATATTCATGCGGCGATATCCTTGACTCTCCAGCTACAGGAAAGATTAGGTAATCGGGCAGTTGATGTAAACCGGAGACCATCATCATGACTGCGACCTCCCTTGCCCGGCCGGGCTTCTGGCAACGCGCGCCCCTGTGGGGCCGGGCGTCGAAGAACACCGCCTGGTGCCTGCTGGGCTGTTCGATCGGCGATTTCGGCACGATCGCCTTCTTCCAGGCCACGGGTATTCCCTGGCCGACGCTCGCCATCATGAGCCTGGCCATCGTCAACGGCCTGCTCACCTCCATCGCGCTGGAGACTTTCATCCTGTCCCGTCAGATGGTCCTGAAGACCGCGTTCCGCACCGCCATCGGCATGTCCTTCATCTCCATGATCGCCATGGAGGTGGTGATGAATTCGGTGGATGTGCTGCTGACCGGTGGCGCCAAGCTGACCTGGTGGGTGCTGCCCATCATGCTGCTGGCCGGCTTCCTGGCGCCCCTGCCCTATAATTACTGGCGCCTCGCCGCGCTGGGAAAGAGCTGCCACTAGGGCAGGGACTAAAGCAGGAACTAAAGCGGCTCCTTGGCCAGACCGTGCCCGCCCGCGGGCGCGGTCTCGGCGATCCGCTCCATGCCTGCAATCAGCGGCCGGCCGCGGGCGATCGCCTGTTGCACCGAGGGCAGCTCCAGCGAGGCGCGGTGGCTTTCCGCATTGTCCCAGACCTCGGTGATCCAGATCGCACTGGCATCCTGCGGGTCGCGCGCGACGACATAGCTGAAACAGCCGGGCAAGCTGGCCATGCCCTCCAGCAGGATATCGATCAGCGCATCGCGCTGTCCCTCTGCCGCGATGAACTTGCCGATCAGACCGTACATGCCAATCCCCTGTGCGTGTCCCGTGACTCGCGAGGCTAGCAAGGCTCCGGCAGGAATTCCATGCACAAGCGACGGGAAAGCCCGAGTCATTTCTTTACGTAAAACATAATATTTTTCTTGAAAAACATAATCTGAAATGCGATCCGGGCGGCGAAGGAGTTGCCCATGACCGCCCGGATTCTCGACTGGCTGCTGACGGCCGTCCTCATGCTTGCCGTGGCGGCGAGTGTGATCGCCCTCGCATTCGTCATCATTGCGCCGCTTGCGGGCCAACCGCTGGACGCGGGCTACAGTGTCCGTCTGGAGGCGGCAACGGACGCCCGGTCAGACGCCGGCGGCGCCCATGCCGACATCCGCCAGGGCAGCCTGATCGTCACCGGGGCGGGCCTGGTAGCAGACCTGTTTCGCGCAGCCGACGTGCTGGTCACCGGCGCGCTCTGGATCGCGGCGATCTGGATGCTGCGCCGGGTTTGCCGGCAGGTCGCCTCACATCGCCCCTTCGCACCGGACACGACCCGGGGGCTGACCCTTGCCGGCGTCCTGATCCTGCTGGTTCCGGCCTGGCAGGCCGTGCGTGCGCTGGTCTGGCAGGTCATCCTGTTCCCGCACGCGCCGGCAGAGACGACCCTGATCCACACATTCGCCCGCGTGCCGGAAGGCGGCGCCTTGCGCATGATGCCGGACATCGATGCCGGTCTTCTGGTCGCGGGTCTGGTCCTGCTTGTGGTCGCCCAGGCTTTCCGCGTCGGCGCCGAGGTGCAGCGCGACAGCGACGAGATCGTGTGATGCGGATTGTCGTGCGCATCGACGAGATGATGGCCCGCCGCAAGATGTCGCTGAACCAGCTGGCGGCCGAAGTCGGCGTATCGACCACCAATCTTTCCCTGCTCAAGAACGGGCACGTCCGCGGCGTGCGCTTCAACACGCTCCTGGGCATCTGCCGCGCGCTGGATTGCCGGCCCGGCGACATTCTGGATATCGAAGAGGACGAAGAATGAACCGCACGCCTTCCATATGGGCCATCCTGGCCGCCAGTGTTTGCGTCGCCTGCGCACCGGCGACCGCCGAGGACGCCGTCCCGCCGGCCGTGGCTGCCAGCCTCGAGGCGGCGGTCGAGCAAGGCGGCCGGCCCGGCGTCGTGCTCGGCTATGTCCGCGACGGGGAGAGCGTCTTTCTGGCATATGGCCGCACGGGCAACCCGGCGTCCTCCGCGATCGGTCCGGACACGGTTTTCGAGCTCGGCTCCGTCACCAAGCTGTTCACCGCCGAAACCCTTGCCGGCCTGGCTGTACAGGGCGAGGTATCGCCGGATACGCCCCTCGCGGCCATCTGGCCGGACCGCCTGGCCGCAAATCCGGTGACGCTGGCCCAGCTGGCGACGCACCGCGCCGGCCTGCCGCGGCAGGTGCCTGGCGAGGTTCTGTCTGCCAATGATGCCAACGCCCTGATCGAGTTCGCCCGGTCGGCTGCGCCGTCGGAAGCGCCGGCCTATTCCAATACGGGCGTGGCGCTGCTCGCGCTTGCCCTGTCGGAAGCGACTGGCCGGAGCGTCGCCGGCAATCTGGCAATCGCGGTCACCGGGCCGTTCGGTCTGACGGATACCGGTTATGAACCCGGCCAGCCGGAGCGCCTGGCGCATCCCCATGCGGGCGGTCGCGATATTTCGGACAGCCGCCCGCAGACGGTGAGCGTCGCTCACGGCACGGGCGGCCTCTATTCGACGGCGCGGGATCTCGCGCGGCTGGTCGAAGCACATCTGGCACCTGAAGGAGACACTGCTGCGATCGTCAATCTGGCGCTCGCCGGCACGGATGGCGTGCCGCTGGGCTGGCAGGTGCATGACAATGGCCGGCGCCAGGTCTTCCATCACAGCGGCGATGCCAATGGCTATCAGGTCTTTGTCGGCTTCCGCCAGGACACGGCGACCGGTGTGGTGCTGCTGAGCAATGCCTCGGCCGATGACGGGCTGCAGCAGATCGCCCTGCATCTGCTCGACCCGTCCGTCCCGCTGCCGGTCTTCGGCTCGGGTGACGCAGCAGAGGGGCTGGCGCAGTATGAAGGCGAATACCGCTTTTCCAGCGAACCCGACGGCAACCGCATCCGGATCGAGGTGAGCGGGGCAGACCTGATCTATGTCGAAACGGCGCCGGACGGCACGCTTGTCCGCCGCACCGGCCTTGTCGAGCGCGAGCCCGGCCTGTTCCAGATCCGCGGCATCCCCGCCGGGATCCGGTTCGGCGATGCGGGCGCTGCCGAGCTTCTCGTCGGCGAAGACAGCTACGAACTCGTGCGGGTCGACTGAGCCCGGCCGCCCTGCGATGTCCGCATGCCGGACACCGCAGGGCAGGGCAATCAGATCGCCACCTCGCCGGCCGGTTCGCGCATGTTGTAGCTGGACGACATGACGCGGCCATAGGCGCCGCCATTGGCGATCAGCATGACATCGCCTTCCTGCGTTTCCGGCATCAGGCGCTGGGCGCCCAGACGGTCGGCGGTTTCGCAGATCGGACCCACGATATCGGCGATCCAGGCGGCGTCTTCGTCGAGCCGGGTGAGATTGACGATCTCGTGCCGGGCGCCGTAGAGCGCCGGCCGGATCAGCGAGTTCATGCCGGTATTCAGGCCGATGAAGCGCGCATCCGGGGTCTGTTTGAGCTGGGTCACCCGGGCGAGCAGCACGCCGGCTTCCGCCGAGATATAGCGGCCCGGCTCGATCCACAGCTGGTATTGCGGATGGGCGGTCTTGAGATCGCCCAGCACGGCATCCAGCGCGGCCATGTCGATACGGCGCACGCCCGAGGCCTCGTCGACCGACAGGCCGCCGCCCAGATCGAGGATCTCCACGTCCGGCATCGAGCGTGCCGTCTCCACCAGGAAGAGACCGACCCGGCGCCAGTGATCCGGGTCGGAAATCCCCGAACCGGAATGCACGTGCAGACCGTTGACGATCGCGCCAGCCTGGGCGGCGAGGGTGCGCGCCTCGTCCAGCTCGTCGGCATGCAGGCCGAACTTGGCTTCCGGCCCGGCCGTGCGGACATGCTTGTGATGGCCTTCCGGGCGCTGCGGATTGATCCGCAGCGTGATCTTGCGGCCCTTGAAGATCTCCGGCCAGGCGCGCAGCGGGTGCAGCCCGTCCAGCGTGACATGCACGCCCAGTTCCAGCGCCTCGGCGTATTCGGCCTTCGGCGCGAAGTTCGGCGTGAACAGGATACGGTCGGCCTCCAGGCCCGGCACCGCCGCACGGGCGGCGCGGACCTCGTTGATCGAGACGCATTCCACGCCCAGGCCTGCAGCCACGGCCGTGCGGATCATGTCCGGATGGCCGTTCGCCTTCATCGCATACCAGCCGCGGTCGAGATGCTTCAGCCCGGAGACCGCTTCGGCGCGTGTGCGCACGGTCTCCAGATCGTAGACATAGACCGCCCCGTCGGCCGGGCAGAGATCGAGCAGGGCCTGGCGCTTGTTGCGCCACCAGGTGCCCGCGCCGGCCGGTGCCGCCCCGGTCAGGTTCTCGCCGATTTCCCGCCAGGACGGACCGAAAGTCTTGTCGCGCGGTTTGGGCTGGATCAGCTGGTCGTGCAGGCGGCGGCAGAGCGGCCGGCCCTGATCGCCATCCACCACCACGGTGAGGTTGAGATCATTGGCCGCCTGGGAGACCAGCCGCACCGGATAGTGGGCAAAGGCCTCCATCGCCGGGCCGAGCTGGGCGAGCAGGGCGCGCACGCCGCGGCCGACCATCGAAACGGCGGCACAATCCTCGATCAGCTTGACGCTGGCGATCTGCGACAGCTCGTCCTCCAGCGCACCGAGCACGTCCGGCGTCAGGCCCGGATCGTCGTCCAGCGACACCGTGACCGAGGTCTCCGAGGTGGAGACCAGGTCGATCGAGACGCCATGCCGCGAGAAGGGCTCGAAGGCCCGCGCCAGGAAGCCGGAGGCGCGCCACATTCCGTCGGTCTCCAGCGTGATCAGGCGCACGCCATGCTTCACCGACACCGCCTTCATGCGCGGCGTGTCTTCCGACGGGGTGGCCGAGATCGTGGTGCCGGTCATCTCCGGCCGGTGCGTGCACAGCACCTGCATCTCGATACCGGCCCGGCGCACCGGGCCGATGGCACGCGGGTGCAGCACGCCGGCGCCCATCGAGGCCAGTTCCTGCGCTTCCTCATAGGCCAGCGAGCGGATCTGGCGGGCGGCGCCGGTCAGACGCGGATCGGCCGAGAAGAAGCCGGGCACGTCGGTCCAGATCTCGATGCGCTCGGCGCCCAGCTTGGCGGCAAAATAGCTTGCCGACGTGTCCGAGCCGCCGCGGCCCAAGAGGGCCGTGTCGCCATCCTCGCGCCGGGCGATGAAGCCCTGGGTGACGATCACCGGCGGCAGGTCCGCCAGCGTGCGCTGCAGATGCGCGTCGGCATCGAAGGGACAGTCGCAGGCCAGATAGCCGCGGGCACCGGAGGCGTGGGCCGCGGTCAGGTGATCGCGCGCATCCAGCCAGGCCGAGGCCACGCCTTCACGCGCCAGCCAGGCCTGGCCCAGCGTCGTCGCCATCAGCTCGCCCTGGGCCATGATGCGCGCCTTCAGGCGCGGCGACACATCGCCGGTCAGCGACAGGCCGGCGCGCAGCCGGTCCAGTTCGTCGAAATAGGGCGCCAGCAGGGCCTCGCCCTCGACACCCAGCTCGGTCGCCAGCTCCAGATGGCGCGCCTTGATCGCCGCAAGCTCGGCCTCGCCCTCGCCGGCGACCGCGCGGGTCACCAGCGTGTCGAGCAGGTCGGAGATCGTCGCGACGGCCGAGTGCACGACGAAGACCCGTTTGCCCTCCGCCTGCACGTCGGCGATCCGTTTGGAGATAACACGCCAGTCCGCCAGCGATTTGACGCTGGTGCCGCCGAATTTCAGTACGACCCAGTTTTGCGTGTTGCTCATGACTATCTCCATTACGCCGCAGGGCCGGCGTGGCCCTCGGGGCGCGGCGTGCATACAGGCCCTGTTGCGGCGCAACAACAGATAATTGCGCGAATCTCAGTCCGCAGGGCCGTTGTGCGCATTTTGCGTGCTGACTAGTCCCCGAATTGTGGCGTGCGCTTGTCCAGATTGGCCATCACGGCCTCCACCTGGTTGGGCTTGCCGATGATCGCCTGCTGCAGGCGGGACTCGGCGGCCAGGATCTCGCCGGCATTGGCGTCGTCCAGCCCGTTGAGAAGCACTTTGCAGGCGCGGATGGCCGAGGGGCTGCGATTGGCGATCTGCTGTGCGATCTCCAGGGCGCGGGCCTGCGGATCGGGATGCACTTCGGTGACAAGACCGGCCTCGCGGGCCCGGGTGCCGTCGATGCGTTCGGCGGTATAGGTCAGCCGGCGCAGGACATCGTCGCGCACCAGGCGGCGCACGCGGGCCATGCCCGACATGTCCGGCACCAGGCCCCATTGCGTCTCGGCGATGGCGATCTTCGCGTCGGGCGCGGCGATGCGGATATCGCCGCCCAGTGCGATCTGCAGCCCGCCGCCCAGTGCGCCGCCCTGGATCGCCACGATCACGGGCACGGGCGCTTCATGCCAGGCATAAGCGGCGTATTGCGGCGTGTTGCACAGGCCGTGCGTGCGCGGCTCGAGCGAGGTCGATGCCGCCCCGTCCTCGCCTGCCATCGCGGCGAAACTGCCGAAATCCAGCCCGGCACAGAACATCCGGCCCCGGCCGGACAGGATCGCCACCCGCGCCTCGCGCTGTTCGCGCAGCCAGGCTGCGGCCTCGATCAGCGCGTCGAACATGGCCGGGTCGAGCGCGTTCAGCTTGTCCTCGCGGATCATCTCGATCCGGGCGATATGATCGCCGAGCGCGACCGCAACGCGGTCGTGGAAGGTCCGGGGCTGCGTCATGACGCCATCCTTTTGTGTCAGGCGTCCGTGCTTAAAGCTTCCGGCGGCGTCCGCCAACGGCCTGCGGTACAGTCTACTCGCGGCGGCGCTGGGTGTGGACGACGACAGGCCGGCCTGAACTGGCGCCCATAATGACGGGCCAGCTGATCCCTGCCATCACGCTGCGGCAGGGCGCATCGGCGTGACAGGCAGCCGCGAATTCGGCCGAGGTCTCCATGGTCTCCGGCGTCAGGTCCGCCATGCCGAGATGGCCGGCGATCCGGGCGGGCACATCGATGCCATAGCGGTTGCGGACCTCCCGCGCAGCCTCGGCCAGCGTATCGGTATCGGCGCCGCATTGCCGGTCGCCCAGCACGCATTCGGCGTGGAAGGCCAGCCAGTCGCCCTCGTCCTGCGCGGCCTCGATATAGCGGTCGAACAGGTCGGCCGGGCTGATGCTGTAGTCCATCAGCTCGATGGAGTCGTAGCGCCTGCGGGCCCGGGAGCCGAAATTGTGGTAGGGGCGTTCATCAAGCCTTGCACCGTCCGTGACGGCCCGGATCGCTTGCGGCAGGATGGGGCGGAAGGTGACGCATTCGTCGCGGCATACCGGATAGGGATAGATCGCGTCCAGGCTCTCCACCCACAGCACATTGCGCGGCGATCCGAATTCGACAGCGTTGGTGCGCATATTGTGGCCAATCACCATGACGCAAACGGCCATGACCAGGCTGGCGATACCCAGCAGGGTTGCCAGCTTCATCTGCTTCTTCATCAGGGCGAAGAAGAAGCCACCCACGAGGAGGACCAGGCCGGCAACGAGATACCAGCCGCTGGATGTGGCCAGATAGATGAGCGTCTGCAGGAACCAGAACGGGAAGACGATGAAAATCATCGCGAGGATGAGCAGCTGTACCAGGGTCAGGACCGCATTGCTCAGATCCTTGAAGCTGAAAACCAGAAACATCGACGCCCCCGTGCTTGTTCCAGCCTCCACGATGAAACGGCAGAGCTGAACGCTTTGTGAATAAGCTCGCCTGCCAGGCGAGCCGGGCCCGATGCCCGGACCCGGCACTGTCGCCGATATTTCGTGATCTGGGAGATTTACCCCCCGCAAGAATTGGGGCATGAGGTGCGCGATGACAGTCTTTACGGTTGCGAACAGCCCCGAGGAAGCGGTGGAGCAGCTCGATGCGCTCTACCAGGCTTCCGTTGAACGTCTCCAGACAGCCCTGAGAAGCTTCCTGACCGGCGGAAAGCCGCCTTCGGACCAGGACCGCAAGTCCGGAGCCTTTGTTTATCCCGAGCTGCGGGTCACCTATCTGCCGGACGGTCCGCCGCCGCCGGTCAGCCGCGCTTTCGGCAAATTCACCGATACCGGCGTCTATTCATCCACGATCACGCATCCGATGCTGTATCGCGCCTATCTGATCGAACAGCTCACCCTGCTGGCCGACCAGTACGAGATCACGATCGAGACCGGCCCCTCGCAGGTGGAGATTCCCTTCTCCTACGTGCTCGACGGCGCCGACGATCTGGACATGAATGCGGTGACGCCGGCCGAGCTGGTGCGTCATTTCCCGTATGCCGACCTCTCGCGGATCGATGACGACCTGCCCAATGGCCAGCGCCCCTCGGTGCCGGGCGAGGTGAAACCGCTTTCGCTGTTCGAGGCGCCGCGGGTCGACTACTCCCTGCAGCGGTTGCGCCACTATACCGGCACGCCCTACGAGGACACCCAGCAGTTCATCCTGTTCACCAATTACCACCGCTATGTCGATGTCTTCACCGCCTGGGCCATCCGGCAGCTGAAGGAAGACAATCATTACGAGGCCTTCTCGGCGGCCGGCCATGTGCGCGTCGATGCCGACACGCCCAATGCCCACGCCCTGGTGGAGGGCGCGCCCTGGCGGCGCTTCCAGATGCCGGCCTATCACCTGATCGCGCCGGGCGGACGGGGCATCACCCTGGTGAATATCGGTGTCGGCCCCTCGAACGCGAAGAACATCACCGACCACCTGGCCGTGCTGCGCCCGCAATGCTGGCTGATGATCGGCCATTGCGCGGGCCTGCGTCATTCCCAGCGCCTGGGCGACTACGTCCTCGCTCACGCCTATCTGCGCTATGATGCGGTGCTGGACGAGGCGCTGCCGATCGAGATCCCGATCCCGCCGATCGCGGAAATCCAGATCGCGCTGGAAGAGGCCGTCGCCAATGTCAGCGGTGACAGCGGCGACGCGCTGAAGGCGCGCCTGCGCACCGGCACCGTGGCCACCTATGCCGACCGCAACTGGGAACTCACCTATGCCGCCCAGTCGCGCCGCATCAACCAGTCGCGCGCCATCGCGCTGGACATGGAATCGGCCACCATCGCGGCCAACGGCCTGCGCATGCGGGTGCCCTACGGCACGCTGCTCTGCGTCTCCGACAAGCCGTTGCATGGCGAGCTGAAACTGCCCGGCGCCGCCAATCTCTTCTACCAGCGCTCGGTTTCCGAACACCTCGCCGCCGGTCTCGAGACGATCGAGATCCTCAAGCGCGACGAGGGCGCGGCCCTGCATTCGCGCAAGCTGCGCAGTTTCGACGAGCCGCCCTTCCGGTGAAAAGAGGGACATGTACCTGCGGTGCGTGTCCCGGTAAAAGCGTTGGGTGAGGACGGGGACACGTACCCGAGGTACATGTCCCCATGCTTGCAAGGGGGTGCTCCATGTCGAAGACTTCTTCCGTCCAGGCCTGGCTGGGCCGTGCCGTCATCGAGGCCGCACTCATCGTGTTCGCGGTGGTGCTCGGTTTCGTCGTCAATGAATGGCGCGAGGACGTCTCCGACCGGCGTGCGGCCGAAGCGGCGATGGATCGCGTGGTCGCCGAGATCGAGACCAATATCGCCCAGCTCGAAGCCGTGGTGGGTTATCACGAGAGCGTCGTCGCGCGGATCGACGAACGTCTCGCCGGGATCGCGGCGGCCGGCGAGCCCGTCCTCGGCGTTCCCTTCGACGAGTTCGGCAACCTCATGCCGCGCGGTGTCAATGCGCCGGGCCTGTCCAGCTTCGCCTGGCAACACGCCCAGCAGCACGGCCGGCTGGACGTGCTGCCCTACGCCATCGTGGCCGGAACGGCGCGCGTCTACGGCATGCAGGCCAGCGGCGTGGAGGCGACCTGGCGGCAGATCGTCGAACTGTTGTTTGCCGGGCCGCAGGTGATGCGCGAACAGGATCTCGAGGCCAGCCTGCGCTTCACCCAGATCGGTTTCAGCGAGCTGGCCTCGCAGGAACGCTTCCTGATCGACCAGTACCGCCGCCTGCTCGAAGACCTGCGCGAAGCCGGGCTGGACCGGGGGTAGGCGGAAGCGGCATCCGGTGCCTTCAAGGATGGACGGGGGACGTGGATTGCCCCCCGGTGACAGCGAGCAGGGGCGATTCCGCAGGAAACGATCCTGATCTAGTCGCGGCCGGCCACCAGGTTTTGGACCTCCTCCAGATCGGGCGACGGGAGCGGTGCGTTCCTGTCTCCGGGCATCACGAAGGTGTCGAACCATCGCATCATGCGGAGTGCGTAATCGTAGCGGACCGCCGACCGGCTCAACCGGTGCCCTTGCCCGGGATAGGTCACGAGACGGACCGGAGACTGGCCGACCCGCCGAAGATATCCGTAGAGTTCCAGCGACTGGCTGACATTGACGCGGGAGTCGCTTTCGCCGTGCATTATGAGCGTCGGCGTTCTTGACTGCGCGGCATGGAAAACCGGGCTCTGGTTCAAATAGAGTTCCCAGTCTTCCTCCGGCGCCACGCCGTAATGGTTCACAACCGTCTCTTCGGGGATGTCCGTCGTTCCGTGCGAGCTGACGAGGTTGGTGACCGGTGCTGCGGCAACGGCGGCCGCAAAATGCGCGGTTTGCGCCGTTGCGCCCCAGGCAGCGGCATAACCGCCATGGGATTGACCGGTAATGCCCACCCTGGACGGGTCGATCAGCCCGCTGGCGGCCAGAAAATCGACCCCGTCCAGAATGTCGTTGAACTCGGCGGCGGGTGCGTCGGCGCGATCAAGCGCGGCGAACGCTTCTCCGCGTCCGGTCGAACCGCGGTAATTGGGCAGAAAGACAGCATACCCTCTGCCGGCGCCGAACTGCACCGGCCGGTCGAAGTCCGTCGCCCAGGCGTTGAAATAGTGGCTCTCCGGTCCCCCGTGCGCCAGAACGATCAAGGGCCAGCCCGTCTCGGGACGCACACCTTCCGGCGTGACCAGTATCCCTTCGATTTCCACCCCGTCCCGGGCGCGATACCGGACGGCTTCCTGGTTGCCCAGCTGCCGGTCGGACAGCCAGGGATTGCCGTCGGTGCGGCGGGACATGTCCCGCCCGGTCGCCAGTTCGTGGGCGTGATGCGGGGCACTGATCACGCCAGCGATACCATGGCCGTTTCCGTCAAACCGGTGAACGACGAACCCGGTATGGGATATCGCGCCGCTCCGGCTCCCCTCGACCGTCATGTTGAAGAGGCCGGATTGCGTGCCGCGATGCTGAAGCACCGTGAGTTCGTCATCGGCAGACCAGAAAAAGTCGACCTCGTCGGCATCGTCTCCATCCGTCAGGAAACGCAAGGTTTCCGCTTGTACATCGAAAACGGCAATCGCGTGCGGAGCCGAGTCCGACCGCGCCGGAGCCGCCATGAGAGCGAGGTAGTGCCCGTCCGGAGAGAAAGCGATATCGCCTGTCTTGCCATCGGTCGGGACTGTCGATATCGGCGCTCCGGTCTCGCCATCGAAGATGACGGTACGACTGTTCAGCATGTAATCGTCTGATGACGAGCCTGGCGCCAGGCTGATCGCCAGGAGGCGCCCGTCCGGTGAGGCTGCGAGATCGGAGATATACCCTTCGATCGGCAATACCGATTCCGTGACGGCCGGCCGTTCGATATTCACGCGGACCACATAGGACACAGGCGCCGGCCGGTCGGTCACATTGACCAGAAAACCCATCTCCGCGCCGTCTGGCCCCTCCTCCTCTTGACGGGTCGTCGAGTAGAACAGCGCCGAAGCGCCGGGGCTCGTATCGTACATATCAATCGCGGAATCAGAGTTGAAAAGCGCAAACGGCTCTGATTGCGGCGCGCTGACATCGATCCCGAAAATCGTGCTCCCGCCGTCTTCGAGCCGGCCTGAGCGGAACGTCAATTCATTGTCGCTCATCCAGTCGAAGCTGTAAGCGCCCACCCGCTCATCGAGAACCAGTCGGTTCGTTCCGTCCTGCATCCAGACCCGGGTTTCGGATACGGCACCCCCGTCCTGTTCGCCCCGGATGATGTTGGGCCGCCGCCAGCGCGTATAGACCGTGTGCACGGCGTCCGGCGCCACCGACACCGTGCCGACCGAGCTCACGTCGAAGAGGTCTTCAATCGTGAAGGGCGTGCCCGCCGGGTCGGGGGAGGGCGCGGGTTGAGCCCCTGCCGGAACCGCTGTGAAGCCCGACAGGCACAGTGCTGAAAGCCCTGTGAGAAGACGCTCGCGGACATTTTTCCCGAACTGAAGGGCCGGTCTCGCTTCGACGCGCGACGTGAGTGACATCATGACTTCCTTGCTATGACAAAAGTGCTGGATCCGTTCGGCGGCTCCGTGGCGGGCGCGCTCAAAAGTCCCGAACCTGGCGGCGAGGCCCTACGGCTCGGAGGGAGCCGTACCGTCCTCGATCGTGAACTGTGCCCGGTAGGTTGACGGGGAAATGGCGAACCGGCGCTCGAATGCGCGGCGAAACGTGTCGACGTTGCGAAATCCGACCGCCGCGGCGACATCGCTGATCCGCACCTGGCTTTCCGCCAGAAGAGCCCGTGCCTGATCGACACGAAGCCGCTCCACGAACTGGGCCGGACTGGCGCCCGTCGCCTTGCGAAAGATACGTGCGAACTGGCGCGGGCTCATCGATACCCGCGCCGCCAGGCTTTCCACGTCGATCGGCGAGGCCAGATTGTCGGCAATCCAGGCGATCACGTCTGCCAGCCGCCCGGTGGTGCCGGACTGGGCAAGCAGTGACTCGGAGAACTGCATCTGATTGCCCGGCCGGCGCATGTAGACGACGAGCTGCCGTGCAACGCCCGCCGATGCTGCCGGGCCGGCATCTTCGGCAATCATCGCGAGCGCCATGTCGATGCCCGCGGTGACGCCGGCCGACGACCAGATCGGCCCGTCACGGGTAAAGATCGCACCGGGATCGACCGTGACGCCCTCGTTCATCTGCGCAAGCTCGGCCGCGTGGCGCCAGTGCGTCGTCACGTGGCACCCGTCCGCAATACCGAGCTGTGCGAGAATGAAGCTTCCCGTGCAGACCGCCGCGGTGCGCCGGGCGGCAGTCGACAGGCGTCGCAATTCGGCCTTTTGCGCACCGTTGAGCGTGAGCTGCCGTGGTCCGGTACCGCCGACCAGGACCAGCGTATCGAGCGTCGCGATCGTGTCGATCGGTACATCGACGACGATTTTGGCGCCGGTTTCGGTGAGCGTGGGACCGGTGGTGAAACCGGCAATCTGCAGCTCGTAGCGGGGACATGACAGCGCATTGGCCGCTGCAAACGCTTCCAGCGGCCCGAACAGATCAAGCGGCTGGAACCCATCCACGATAAAGAAGACGATACGTCGCGTGTCGGCCATCATGCTGCGACGCTAGCCGCCGGCCGCTTCGTGCGAAAGGACAATGATCCGACGTTTTGGGACATTCCCGTCCAGTGCCGCCTGCTCGAAGAACTTCGCGCAGAGAAGCCGGACCAGGGTTGTTTCACGATTGCGCAGGCCTGACGGTTCCGGTCCGCCACCCTTGCGCTAAACTGGCGCGAAACGTCCCGGGGGTCCCCAATGCTCGGTCAGTATGTGCCGCTTGATCTGTCAGCGCTGGACTTCCTGCAGATCGTGATCGGCGCGATGACGGCCGCTATTGCGGTCTTTTCCGCGCTCCTGCTCCTGTCCCGCGACCATGACGCCCGGATGCGGGCTCTGGGACTGGCGCTTTTCTTCCTGGCGACCGCGGTCTCGGAGCTCGACGAGCTCTACATGCATGCAGGCGGATACGCGCTGCATCCCTGGAGCATTGCCCTGGCGTGGCCGCTTATCGTGATCATCGGTCCGGCCATCCTGCTCTATGTCCGCGACATGACCGCCGCCGGGCGCCCGCCGATGACGCCGGCGCGCCTTGCCCGCTACGCCTGGCCGGTCCCGGCCGGCTATCTGATCGCGCTGCCCTTCTTCCTGCGCCCGGGCGAGGAGAAGCTGGCCATCCTAGCAGGCGCCGACATGCCAGCAACGTTTGCATCGGCGGTCCCGGCCATTCTGGGCGTCCTCTTCCTGATAATCGCGCTGGCCTCTCTGATGCTCGCCTTCCGGGGCCTTCTCGCGCACATGCGCAGCCTGCGGAACCTGTTCGCCAATATCGAGGACAAGTCGCTGAACTGGGTGCGCGCGGTCCTGCTGGTCCTGTCGGCCGCCTGGATCTGGGGCGCCGCCAGCACGCTCTGGCGGCTCGACGACCAGGTGCCGCAATGGCAGGGGCCGCTGGCCAGCATTCTGGAAATGGGATGGGTGTTTGCCTTCGCCTTCTTCGGCATCCGCCAGGGCGAGATCTTTCCCGCCCGCACCGCGCCGGCACCGGCAGAGCCCGCCAAATATACCCGCTCGGCGCTGGACGCACAGCGCATGGACCGGATTGCTGGCCGGATCGAAACGGCCATGCGCGAGCAGCATCTCTACCGCAATCCGGCGCTCTCTTGCGGCAATTGTCCGACACGATCCGGGTCTCCCAGAACTATATCTCCCAGACGCTCAATGACCGGTTGGGCCGGAACTTCTTCGACTACGTCAATGCCTGGCGGATCGCCGAGGCTTGCCAGCGCCTGGGGCAGGGCGCGCGTGTTCTGGACGTGGCGCACGAGACCGGGTTCAACTCCCGCTCCACCTTCAATGCCGCCTTCCGCAAGCACACCGGCACCACGCCCAGCGCCTGGCGCCGCCAGCCTGCCGCGGACTGGCCGGACGGGCTGCCGCGGATCGAGGCTTCACCGGCAGAATAGATCGAACGGCCATGTCCGGGCGTGAGCGTCCGGACATTTCCGCGTCCCGGCGTGACCGTCCGGACGACCCGGCCGCGACGGCGCGGCACAAGGCGGGCGGTCCGCCGCACCGTTCAGCTCTTCATCCCCAGCCTGGTGCAGCGGGCCATCCCCGAACTGTATAAGGTGTATCCGATCATGAAATCCGCTTGCTTCCCGGCCATGGCCCTCGCGGCCGGACTGGCTTTCCCTTGCCTGGCGGCTGTGGCCTCTGCCCAGGACGCCGAACCCCGGTGGACGGCCGGTCTGGGCGTTGTCGTCAACTCCAATCCCTATCGGGGTGCCGATGACGATGTCGAAGCCACGGCCATCCCCTACATCGCCTACGAGAATGACTGGCTCTCGGTAAGTCCCGAGGGAGCCGCCGTGGCGTTCTACCGCGGTGAGGCGTTCCGGCTGGAAGCGCTGGTTGCGCCGCGCTGGCAGTTCGCCGAGCCGGGCGATGTGAGCGGGCTGGAAGATATCGAGCGCGACATTGCCGTCGATGGCGGTTTTCGTGTGTCCGCCGCCAGCGGTCCGGTGATCGTATCTCTGGCCTATCTCGCCGACCTTTCCGGCAAGCATGAGGGGCAGGAGGCCACCCTGTCGGTCGCAGCGGAAACGGCGCTGACCTCCCGCTTCGCGATCTCGGCGGAGGCCGGGGCCTGTTGGCGCGACAGCGATCTGGGCACCTATATGTATGGCATCTATGCCGACGAGGTCCGGCCCGGCCGCGCCGCCTATAGCGCCGATGACAGTGTTGCGCCCTTCATGGCGGCCATGGGGCGCTATGCCCTGACCGAGCGCGTCGCGATTGTCGGCGCGATCGAGGTCGAGGCCATACCGGATACCGGCCGTGACAGCCCGATCATCGACGCGGATGCCCGCTATGGCGCCTTTCTCGGGCTGATGGTCCGCTTCTGATCCGCCGGCGCGGGGCCGGTCTGCGACCGCCCCCGCGCCGCTGGAGCAGGATCTCGAGTGGTCGCGTGATCGACCGGTGAACCGGTACCCACTTCACCTGATCACGCTCGACTTGAGCGGTCGCGTGATCGAACCGGTGAACCGGTACCCACTTCACCTGATCACGCTCGACTTGAGTGGTCGCGTGATCGAACCGGTGAACCGGTTTCCACTTCACCTGATCACGCTCTGTTCACCGGAGACATAAATGTCCGGACGTTCCCGCCGCTATGTGCTCATGCTCGTCTTTCTGTCGGCGCTGGCCGTGTGTGCCGTGTCGATGCGCTATTTCATGGCTTCGGCCGATGCTTACCCGTTCGAGGAACAGGCCGCCGTCTACGCGGCCAATCGCACGGCGCTGCTGGTGCATGTGGCGGGCGGCATGCTGGCGCTGCTGGCCGGGCCGGTCCAGTTCCTGCGCGGCCTGCGTGAACGCCGGCCCGTCCTGCATCGCATCAATGGCTGGGTCTATGCGCTCGCCGTCGTCAGCGCGTCTGCAAGCGGATTGGCGCTGTCCGGGCATGCTTTCGGCCCGCCATCCAACAAGGCGGCCTTCGCGATGCTTGCGGTGCTCTGGTTCATCGCGACGGCGACCGGCATCCGCGCTGTCATCGCCGGTGATCTCCTGCAGCACCGCCGCTGGATGATCCGCTCCTATGCACTCGCCTTCTCCGGCGTGACGCTGCGGGCAGAAACACTTCTTCTGGCCGTCGCGGCAGATATGGAATTCGCCGCCGCCTACGGCATCGCCGCCTGGCTGTGCTGGGTCGGCAATCTCCTGGTGGCGGAATGGCTGATCCTGCGCTGGCCGCCTGGCCGGCGCGGATTGCACGCCTGATGCCCCTCTTGCCGCGGCGGTGCGGATTGCGTACCTCCATGGCATGACACGGATTACACCGCTTGAAGGCGTCCATAACTTCCGCCATTTCCACGGCTATGACGCCGCCGATGGCGCGAAAGTGCGCGGGGGACTCTACCGCTCCGGCCATCACAGCCGCGCCACGGCAGCCGATCTGGAGATCATGCGCAAGCTGGGTATCCGCGTCGTCGCCGATCTGCGCAAGGCACGCGAACGCACCAACGAACCCTCGGCCTGGCCGGAAGACATGGCCGTGCGGGTGATCGCCTCGGATCTGGGCGATGCCGGCGAACCGCCGCATCTCGCCTTCATGCGCAAGGGCGTCCATACGCCCGAGGCCGTGCGCGACTACATGCTGTCGGCCTACCGCCGCATCCCCATGGAGGCGTGCAATCAGGAGGTTTACCGCGAAGGCTACCGGGCGCTGGCCTCGGGCGAGGCGGATGGCGGTTTCCTGGTTCACTGCGCTGTCGGCAAGGACCGGACGGGGATATTCTGCGCGCTGATCCTGGAGGAGCTCGGCGTCGACCGGGATACCGTCATGGCGGACTATCTGCTGACGAATGAGGCGGTGGATTTCGAAAGCCTGATCCCGCGCATCCAGGAGCGCTCCGTGCAGCAGTACGGCCAGGCGATGCCGGCGGAAATCATGCAGGTCTTCCTGGGCGTGGATGCCGACTATCTCGCCGAGGCCTTTCGCACGATGGGCGATACCGGCAGTTATGTGACCGGTCAGCTCGGGATTACCGAAGCCGAGCGTCAGGCGCTGCGCGAACGCTGGCTGACGTCCTGAGAGCGGCCATGGCGCGCATGACATGACGGGCCAATCGATCGACCTGCCCTGGCGGGACCCGCTGGCGGCCTTCGCGCCGCTGGCCGGCGAGCGGCACGCCCTGCTGCTGCATGACGGCCGCAACGGCCGGGCGCGGATCTTTGCGTTTCCGGACGCCGTCTTCGATGGCGAGGGCCGGGCCGGGTTCGAAGCGCTGGCTGACTCCGCGCGAACGCGGGGCGGGCTTCACGCCGGGCTTCTCGGCTACGACCTCGCTGCCGCCTTCGAACGCCTGCCGCATCTCGATCCGCGCTGGCCGATGCTGGCCATGGCCCGCTATCCCGCCTGGGCCGAGTTCGACCGGGAAGCCGGGACCTGCCGGGTTCACGGCGAAACGCCTGCCGCGATCGACCGGCTGGCCGGCGCGCTGGGGGAAGGCGAACTTGCCTTGCCCCCCTCTGTCACCGGCGGCCGGCTGGAGCCCCGCTGGAGCCGCGCGCGCTATCTCGACGCCGCCCGCCGGGCCCGCGATTATGTCCATACCGGCGATGTGTTCCAGGTCAACCTGTCCCAGGCCTTCGATATCGAACTGGCGGAAGAGGACACGCCCTGGGCGGTCTTCTGCCGCCTGTGCGCGGACAGTCCGGCGCCGCATGCGGCCTTTCTACGGCTCGACGCCGACCGGGTGGTTCTGACCAATTCGCCGGAACGTTTCCTGAAGGTCCGGGACCGCCGGGTCGAGGCGCGGCCGATCAAGGGCACCCGCCGCCGCGCGGCCGATCCGGACGCCGACGCCGCGCTCGCCGCCGAACTGTCCGCGAGTGCGAAAGACCGCGCCGAGAACCTGATGATTGTGGATCTGATGCGTAACGATATGTCACGCGTATGTCGGTCGGGCAGTGTCGTTGTGCCACACTTATGTGACCTGGAAAGCTACGCAAATGTGCACCATCTGGTGTCCGTCGTCGAAGGCGAGCTGGCCGCGGATCACGATGTCTTCGATCTTCTGGCCGCCAGCTTCCCGCCGGGCTCGATCACGGGCGCTCCCAAGGTCCGGGCCATGGAAATCATATCCGAACTCGAGGGCGAACCGCGCGGTCCCTATTGCGGTGCGCTCGGCTGGATCGACGGATCGGCGGCGCTCGATCTCAACGTCATGATCCGCACGGCGGCACTGCGCCGGTCCGGCGGGCGCTGGCGGGCCAGTGTGCGTTCGGGCGGCGGCATTGTCGCCGACAGCGATCCGCAGGCAGAATACGAGGAAACCCTGACCAAGGCCTCGGCCCTGCGCCGGGCTTTCGGCGTGGAGGCGGAATGAGCGGTATCGCATTCAAGGATGGCGACTGGATCGAGGAGACCCGCAAGGCCTGGGCGCTCAATGACCGGGGAGCGCTGCTGGGCGACGGGCTGATCGAGACCATGCGCGTCATGCGCGGCCGGGTGCTGCGCTTTGACCGTCACATGGAGAGGCTGTCGCGCAGCTGTGCAGATCTCGGCCTGCCCGGTCCGAAGGACCCGGAGGGCATTGCCGGTCTCATTGCCGAGCTCGTTGCCGAGAATGCCCTGAAGGATGCGGTGGTTCGGCTGACACTCACCGCCGGGCCGGGGCCACGCGGTCTGGACCGGCCGGATGAGATCATCCCGTCGCTGGCCCTGTCGGCGGCGCCTTTCACACCGCCGCCTGCGCAATACCGCCTGGCGCTGAGTGAGATCCGGCGGTCTCCCGCGAGTATTGCGGCACGTTACAAGACGCTGAGCTATATGGACAATCTGCAGGCGCGGCGGCAGGCCCGCGGCGCCGGCGCCGACATGGCACTTCTGCTCGACACCCGGGGTAATCTCTCCGGCGGCGATTGTGCCAACCTGTTCTGGACGCGCGGGGAGGATGTCTTCACGCCGGATCTGCGTTGCGGTGTGCTGGCCGGAACCGTGCGGGCCGAGATCCTCGATTCCATTCCCGTCGAGGCGGGAAACTACGAGCCGGGCGAGCTGGTGCAGGCCGATGCCGTCTTCGTCACCAATGCCGCGATTGGCGCAGTGCCCGTGGTATCGCTGGACGGGGTGCCGCTGGGCAGCGGGGAGTTGCCGCCCCGGATCGCCGCGCTATTCGCGTGACACGACGAGCGAGCGCCGCGGACGCAGATAGAAAGCCTCATTCAGGTTGAAGCGCGACAGGCCGAGCTCGCTGAACAGCGTCTCGTGCTCGTAATTCACTTCGACCATGATGATGGAGCGGTTCGGCTGCAGGATGCCACCGGGTATCGCCACACCGGCTCCTTCCGAATAGGGCGACATGCCTCGTGCGTCCGACCATTGCACCTCGACGTCTCCGCCAGTGTCCATCATCACGCTGGACACGCGGATCTGCATGGGCGTCGGGTCAAAGGGCGCAAGAATGACAGCGCCCGCATTGAGAATTTCACCCATTTCGTCGTCGGTTATGATGTCGTCCTGGGCGACGAGATCGGCAAGGGCGCTGGCCGCGCTCGTGACTTTCCGGTCAATCGACAGCACCAGGCTGAGATCGACGGCGCCGAGATAGAGCAGGATCATCACCGGTGCGATCAGCGCAAACTCGACGGCGGAAAGGCCGCGGCAGTCACGCCAGAAGCGGTGCAGGCGGTGCGTCAGCGAACTAGTCATCGAAGGGCTCGTTGCGGAAAACGGTGGCCGCCGTGATCAGGTGCTGGTTTCCGCTCATATTCGCCAGGGCACCGGTAAAGCCCGGTGTCAGCAGCTGCCAGCGATAGAAAACGCGGACCAGGACGATGTCACCGGCATCGCCGGGATCGAAACCGAAATCATCCGTGTTGATGGCGCCGTCCTCGATCGGGCTGGACTGGTCGACATTGTCGAAGTCTTCGAAGACCCGCACGTCGATCTCGACATTGTCGCAGGTGCCCAGCACCACAATGCGGTCGCATACGGCCGTACGGAACGCGGCCTGGGACATGCCGGAAGACTGGGCGCGGCCGGTCCGGATGTCGCGGGCGGTTTCCAGTACTGCGTTCTCAAGGACCGAGCCGAGAAAGAACACGACCGCAATCTCGATCATCGCGAACAGCAGGAAAAAGAAAGGGGCGGCGATCAACGCGAACTCGACCGCTGCGACGCCGGAGCGGTTTCGGGCAAACCTGCGCAGCAATGCGCGCGTGCGGCTTGCCGCAAAGCCGGAACAGGTCGGGTGGCCAGAACAGGTCATGCTGCGCCTCCGTTCTGCGGTGCCACTATTGCGGTTGGCCGCCGCCATCACCCAGCCCGGCCTCGGCCGTTCTGAGGCGGGCTTGCTGGGCCGCGGTCAGCTGGTTGAAGCGTTCGTCCGCGTCGCCGACGCGCGGGACGTTTTCACAGACATCGCCGCAGGAGAGTGTATGGCGATCCGTGCCGCGGAAATAAGCGACCTGACCCTCGACCGGATTGGTCACCAGGATCTCGCGCGAGTAGATAATGCGGCCGACGCGATCCAGGGCGATGACATTGGTGCGGCCCTGCAGGCGTCCGGTCACGACCAGGGTGCGGCCGTCATGGACCAGGGCATCCGCGATCGAGGGATTGCCGATCACAATCGCAGACGCTTCACCGGGCAGACGTACGACCTGTGCATGCTCGACGGCGACGGAGATCTCGCTGGCAGCGGCCGGCATCGTGCAGGCGATGGCCAAGGTGAATGCGGCGGCGGTCCTGTAGAACATGATGGGGCACTCCGTCCCGGTCGGCTGAACATGGCTCCCAGTCTCGCGCGCGCGTCTGAATCTTTTCTAAACGGCGCTGCGCTTATTTGTTTTTGAAATCGGACGGTATTGTTATTTCAATGTTAACTATAGCGAAGATTGGTGTTCGTATAGGCTTTGTTAAGCACGTATTTTTACTGAACTGAAAGCGTTCTCGTGTTTGATGGGTCTCGTTCAGGAGGGGTCGGGACGGATCGGCTCCTGATGGTGAGGTACCTACACGGGAGTAGAAAAATGAAACTCGTTTCTCGCTTTTTCAAAGACGAATCTGGCGCCACCGCGATTGAGTACGGCCTGATTGCCGCCCTTATCGCTGTCGTCATCATCGGCGCCGTGACCACGCTCGGTACGGGCATCAACACCGGCTTCACGACGGTGTCGGACGCGGTCAACTAAGACGCGTAAAACTGCCCTGTGCAGTGGAAGGGCCGCCCCGAAAGGGCGGCCCTTTTCTTTTTACTTGTCTGGCCGTGACTTGCGCGGCCCTGTCGTAATGCCAACCCGATATTAAGGCCTTTGCGGCAGCATCGCTCTCGTCCAGGAGGGAAACCATGCTGACCGAGATCCTGTTGCTTGCCTTTGCCGGCCTGATGGTGGCGGCCGCGTTTTCCGATGCGGTGCGCTTTACAATTCCCAACTGGCTGTGCGGCGTCATCGCCGCCGGATTTCCGCTGGTCGCCGTAGCGGCCGGACTGGGCTGGGCCGATGCCGGTCTGCATGTCCTTGCCGGACTTGTCGCCCTCGTCTTCGGGTTCGCGCTCTTCGCGCCGGGCTGGATCGGCGGCGGTGACGCCAAGCTGATTGCTGCGGCCGCTCTCTGGATGGGGTGGACGGATCTGGCGGCCTTTGCCTTCCACACTGCGCTCGCCGGCGGTGTTCTGGTTCTGCTTCTGATCGGCATCCGCCGCATGGTTCCCGTTTTCGACCTTCCGGCCGGATGGGTTGCGCGAACCGCGATCGCGGAAGGCGCTCCGGTCCCCTATGGAATCGCGATCGCCGCGGGTGCCTTGTGGACCTTGCCGGGAAGCGCGCTGTTTGCGGCCGTCTGAGTGCCCGGGACCGGGGGCTTAAACCTTGCCGTGCAAGCGAATCATCCGGAATTACCGGCACATGCTGAAAAATCCCGAGTTCAAACGGATTGTCCGGATAGCATTAACGCGACTTTGAGGAATTCGGCTTCTCCTGTGGGGCGTATTCGTGCGCCCAAGAGGTTCGAAGCGTCCCATGAACGCGGTCCGTATTGCCATTCTTGCCGCCGCCGCGATCGCAGCGATCGCCGTGGCCTTCTTCGTAAAGCAGGCCATGTCGGGGTCCGAAGCTCCGCAGGTCGTGCAGGTTCAGGAAGAGCGCCCGGCTGTTCGCATCCTTGCAGCGCGCAACGACCTGGCGACGGGCGCCCGTGTGGGCGCGGCAGATTTTTACTGGCAGGCCTGGCCCGAAGAGGCCGTTTCCAACGGCTATATCGTTGAAGGCCAGGGCCAGGGTATCGAGGATTTTGCCGGTTCCGTTGTTCGCGCACCGATTGCCCAGGGTGAACCGATAACCGGCCGCCGCCTGGTGCAGCCCGGCGATGCCGGCTTCATGGCGGCGGTCCTGTCGCCTGGAATGCGTGCCGTGGCCGTGCCGATCTCGGCCGAGCGCGGCGCAGGCGGTTTCATTCTTCCCAATGACCGCGTCGACGTCATCGTCTCTTTCGAGGATGACGGGGAAGGCGCCCGCGGCGGCCGCCGGGCCTTTGTCGCGCGCACCATCGTGGAAAATGCACGCGTGCTGGCCATCGATGAGATGTTCGGTGATGGCGAGGGCGAGGAAAATGTCGTCGGCGATACCGCCACGCTCGAGCTGACCCCGGACCAGGCCCGTGCCGTCGCCGTCGCGGTTGCGCGCGGCGAGGTGAGCCTCGTGCTGCGCAGCCTGACAGACAATGAAGGCGGTCCTGTCCTGGTGACAGGCGGCGAAGTGGCTGACGCCGATGGGATGACCGAAAGCCTGTCACCGCGCACGAACCAGGTGACGCTGATCCGTTACGGCCATGCCCAGCAAATCGCGCTGGCCGGAGACGAGTGAGGACTGACGCGATGATCCGCTCCCTGATCCTTCTCGCCGCGATGGCGGTTGCCGCTCCGGTCCAGGCCCAGGCGCCCGGTACCGAACGCGGCAACACCATGCAGGTCTACATCCGAGAGCCTGGCGATGGTCCGGTATCGCAGAATCTGGACCTGCCGCTGTCCAAGGCTGCAGTGGTCCATCTGCCGGTCGATGTTGCCGATGTGCTCGTGACCAATCCCGAAGTCGTTGACGCCGTCGTGCGCACACCGCGCCGTGCCTATCTGATGGGCATGGGCATCGGCCAGACGAATGCCTTCTTCTTCGACGCGGACGGTCAGCTGATCCTCGATCTCAACCTGCGCGTCGAGCGCGATCTGGCGCCGTTGCAGGACGCGCTGGAGCGCTTCCTGCCGAATGCGCGCGTCCAGGCCGAGGCCATGAATGACCATATTGTGCTGTCCGGCTCTGTGCCGAGCGCTTCAGACGCCGACGCCGCCCTGCGCATCGCCCAGCGCTGGGTCGACGATCCGGAAAACATTCTGTCCATGATCTCGGTCCAGGCGCGCGAGCAGGTGATGCTGAAAGTGCGCATCGTCGAGATGCGCCGGACCATCGTTCGCCAGCTGGGCGTCAATCTGACTGCGGGCGGCAACACCGGCGAATTCGGTTTCCAGGTCGAGACGGAGCCGCAATTTTCGCAGGTCGGGTCCTTTCTGGGCGGAATGGGTGCCCTGCTGGAATGGACCAGCGGGAACCCTACCGGCGTAACCGATGTCTCGACTCTCTTGCAGGCGATGGAACGAGTCGGTCTGGTCCGCACGCTGGCCGAACCCAATCTGACTGCGATCACGGGTGAATCGGCCAACTTCCTGGCGGGTGGCGAATTTCCGGTTCCGGTTGGCCGCGATCGCGACGGCAACGTCATCATCGAGTTCAAACCGTTTGGCGTGGGATTGGGCTTTACGCCTGTGGTCCTTTCGGAAGGGCGCATCAGTCTGCGCATTTCGACGGAGGTTTCCGAACTGACGACGCAGGGCGCCCTGACGGCCCAGGAAAGCCTGGTCGTGAACGATGCCGGCGAAGTAATCGGCACCGTGCCCGGCCTGACCATTCCCGCACTGAATGTGAACCGGGCCGAGACGACGGTGGAACTTCCCTCCGGCGGCAGCCTCGTGCTGGCCGGTCTTATCCAGGAAGAGACACGGCAGAATCTCGACGGGGTCCCGGGTGTCCGTAATCTGCCGGTCCTGGGCACGCTGTTCCGTTCGCGTGACTTTGAAAACCAGGAAACCGAACTGGTCGTGCTGGTCACGCCTTATCTGGTCGACCCGGCCAATCCGAACCAGCTGAATACCCCGGCCGATGGCTATCGCACGCCGCACGAGGCGACGGCCTTCCTCTTCAACCGGATCAACCAGGTTTATTCCGTGCCCGGCTCGGATACCGGAGACCAGTCCTGGTCCGGTCCGGTCGGCTATCTGTTCGAGTAGGTGGAGTTGGTCATGACGGCGTTCCGTACAAGTTTCGCAGCCCTGGCTTCGCTTGCCGCTCTCACGGCTTGCGCATCGACCCCGAGTGCCGATGTCGGTCTGCCGCGCGCGACCGCCGTCGCGGAGACATTCCGCAGCGAGATGATGATCGATCCGCGCGACAATGGTCTGACATGGCAGCAACGCAGCCAGCTGGCGGCGATCGCCAGCGAGTACAAGGCGCGTGGCCATGGCCCGCTCGTGATCAGCTATCCCCAGGGCGGCAGCAGCCAGGACGCTGCGATCGGCGCCATCGCCGAGGCGCGGACCTTCCTCTACGAACAGGGCATTGACTGGCGCCAGATCGCCGGCGGTGCGTATGAGGCCCGGGGAGGCATGGACGGGCAGGTAATCTTCTCCTTCCGCCGCTATGCAGCGGTCGCGCCTGAATGCGGAACCAGCTGGGATAACCTCGCTGTCGAGCGCGACAATCAGGGACACAGCAATTTCGGCTGCGCGATGGCCGCCAATCTCGCCGCCATGATCGCCGATCCGCGTGATCTGGTGGCGCCGAGAACCATGGGGGTGCCGGATACGGGCCGGCGGCAGACCGTGCTTGATGCGTATCGGGCCGGGGAATCGACTGCGAGCGAGCGCTCCGATCACGAGAGCGGCGCGGTCTCGGAAGTCAGCGAAAACTAGGGGGCGAAAGGCGCGAATGATGAACGACGCAAACAGAGCCCTCAAGGCCGATCCGATGCTGGATGACGGGGATGATCCGTTCCTGGAGGCCGAGGACGTTGAGCGCATGCTGCTCGGCGAGTCGGCCCCGGCGCGTCCTGCACCGGCCATGAATGCGCCCCAGGGCGGGTTCGGTTCAGCCTATGACGACGAAGGCGATGATCCGTTCCTCGAAGACGAGGACGACTTCGAGGATGGCGACTATCCGGCCAGCCCCGCACCGCGCGCGCCCTTCGATCCGGGCGCGGCCGAGTATGAGGGCATGTACGACGAAATCGCGCCTGTCGGGGCAAGCGGTGCCTTCTATGGCGAGGTCGATGGCGAAGTCTCCGACCAGCCGGTGCCGCGCATCACGGTCGCTGCCTTCTGCGAGCGTCCGGAGACCGGCGCCCTGGTTCACAATGCGGGCAATGACCGCCGTCTTGCGAAAGCGCATGTCACCGTCGAACTCGGCGGTCTGCCGGCTGCAATCGAACGCTATCACGATGAATCGACACCCAACCTGCTGATTGTCGAGAGCGGCATGCGCGGGCGGGGCCTGTTCGACCAGCTCGAGGAGCTGGCCGGCGTCTGCGATGCGGACACCAAGGTGATCATCGTCGGTGCCGCGAACGATATCGGTCTCTATCGCGAGCTGATGAAGCGCGGGGTGAGCGAGTATCTGGTGCCGCCGATGACGCCGCTGCACCTGATCCGCACGATCTCGGAGCTCTTCCTCGATCCCGATCAGCCCTTCGCCGGCAAGTCGATCGCCTTCATCGGATCCAAGGGCGGCGTGGGTTCGTCGACCGTCGCGCACAATTGCGCCTGGGCCCTGACCGAAGGCATCCAGACCGACGCTGTTCTGGTCGACCTGGACCTGTCGTTCGGAACGGCGGGCCTGGACTTCAACCAGGATCCGGCCCAGACGCTGGGTGATGCCCTGGCCGAGCCTGATCGCCTGGACGATGCCCTGCTCGATCGTCTGCTGGTGCGCTGTACGGAACGGCTCAGCCTGTTCTCGGCGCCGGCCACGCTGGACAAGGACTGGGAGTTCTCGCCGGCCGAGTACGAAATGGTGCTCGACAAGGTGCGCCGCCAGGCGCCGTTCATGGCGCTCGATCTGCCGCACATCTGGATGCCTTGGGTCAAGCAGACCCTGCTCAGTGCCGACCAGGTCGTGGTCACGGTGACGCCGGACCTGGCATCCCTGCGCAATGCGAAGAACCTGTTCGACCTGATCACCAGCGCGCGTCCGAATGACGAGCCGCCGAAGGTCGTGATCAACATGGCCGGCATGCCCAAGCGTCCGGAGATTCCGGTCAAGGACTTCGCCGAAGCGCTGGGCACCCAGCCGGCCCTCGTCCTGCCGTTCGAGCCGCAATTGTTCGGAAAGGCGGCAAATAACGGCCAGATGATCACCGAGCTCGATGCCAAGTCCAAGGCGGCGGAAGGCTTCACCCACCTGGCCGGTCTGGTCAGTGGCCGTGCGAGTACGCCGCAGCGTTCGCGTTCCCTGTTCGGAAAGATGTTCGGAGGCTAGTCAGCCATGTTCGGCAAGCGCGCCGGAGGTCCCACCACCCAACCGACGACACCGGCCCCGCCGCCTGCGGAGGTCAAGGAGGCGCCTCGCAGCGATGCAGGCGCCGAACGTCGTCGTGCGCCTGCTCCCGCGTCCAAACCTGCAGCCAAGACTGCGCCGAAACCGTCTGTACAGACCTTCCAGGCCCCCAAGCCTTCCAGGCCGGCGGCTGTGGCCGCTGCAGCCGCCCGGGCCCGCCCGCCCGCCGATAATGGCCGGTCGGAAGAGTACTACGCGATCAAGACGACGATCTTCAATGCGCTGATCGACACGATCGATCTGGGCCAGCTGGCCCGCCTCGACAACGAGACCGCGGCCGAGGAAATCCGCGACATCGTCACCGAGATCATCTCGATCAAGAATGTCGCCATGTCGATCGCGGAGCAGGAACAGCTGCTCCAGGACATCTGCAATGACGTGCTGGGCTTCGGCCCGCTCGAACCCCTGCTGGCGCGTGACGATATCGCCGATATCATGGTCAATGGCGCCGACGACGTCTTTATCGAAGTGAACGGCAAGGTCGAGCGGACCAATATCCGCTTCCGGGACAACGCCCAGCTGATGAATATCTGTCAGCGGATCGTCAGCCAGGTCGGCCGCCGGGTCGACGAGAGCTCGCCGATCTGCGATGCGCGCCTGATGGATGGTTCGCGTGTCAACGTCATCGCCCCGCCGCTGGCGCTGGACGGTCCCACGCTGACCATTCGTAAGTTCAAGAAAGACAAGCTGAAGATGAAGAACCTGGTGGAGTTCGGCTCCATCACGCCGGAAGGCGCCAAGGTTCTCGAAATCATCGGCGCCAGCCGCTGTAACGTGCTGATCTCCGGCGGTACCGGTTCGGGCAAGACGACGCTTCTGAACTGCATGACGGGCTTTATCGAGGAAGACGAGCGCGTGGTGACCTGTGAGGACGCCGCGGAACTGCAGCTGCAGCAGCCGCACGTCGTGCGCCTGGAAACGCGTCCGCCGAATCTGGAAGGCCAGGGGCAGGTGACGATGCGCGATCTGGTGAAAAACTGTCTGCGTATGCGTCCGGAACGCATCATCGTCGGCGAGGTGCGTGGCCCGGAAGCGTTCGACCTTCTGCAGGCCATGAACACCGGCCATGACGGTTCGATGGGCACCTTGCACGCCAACTCGCCGCGCGAGGCCCTGTCGCGGATCGAATCCATGATCACCATGGGGGGCTACAGCCTGCCGACGCGGACGATCCGAGAGATGATCGTCGGCTCGATCGACGTCGTTGTGCAGGCCGCGCGCCTTCGCGACGGCTCGCGTAAAATCACCCACATCACCGAAGTGGTCGGTATGGAAGGCGATGTCATCGTCACCCAGGACCTCTTCCTGTACGAGATCCAGGGTGAGGACGAGCACGGCCGGATCATCGGTCAGCACGCCTCGACCGGTATCGCCCGTCCGAAATTCTGGGACCGCGCCCGTTATTTCGGTCTGGAGCGCGAACTCGCCAACGCACTCGACGCAGCGGAGGCCTGACGCATGAATCCGGACATGGCCTTCTTGCTTGCAGCCGTTGCGGCCTTTGTCGCCGTCGGCGGTGTCGGCTGGGTCGCCGTCGGTTCGATGGGCGATGCCCAGTCGAAAAAGCGCATTACCCGGGCGGTGGGCGACGGCCAGCTCGTGCGGGGCAAGCGCCAGACGGCAGCGCTCGACCAGGCTGCCCAACGTAAACGCCAGGTCCAGGAATCCCTTAAGGACATGGAGCAGCGCCAGCGCGACCAGCGCAAGAAGTCGCTGACCATCAAGGCGCGCATCCGTCAGGCCGGTATGTCATTCTCGCCGAGCGTTTTCTGGATGATCTCGGCCGGGGCCGCGCTCACCGGTGCGTTGATCGCATTCATCACCGGCCAGAACCTGCTGGTTCTGGCGGCGATCACGCTGATCAGCGGTTTCGGCCTGCCGCGCTGGTGGCTGGGTTTCCTGTGCGGACGTCGCCAGAAGAAGTTCACGGCGGAGTTCGCCAACTCGCTCGACGTTATCACGCGCGGTGTGAAATCCGGCCTGCCACTGAACGAGTGTCTGAAAATCCTGGCGACCGAGTCGCCGGAACCGGTCCGCACGGAGTTCGAGAAGCTGGTCGAGGGCATTGCAGTCGGCGTGACACTGGCGGACGGACTTGATCGCATGTGCGAGCGCATGCCGCTGCCCGAGGTGAACTTCTTCCGCACGGTGCTGGTGATCCAGCAGAAGACCGGCGGCAATCTTGCCGAAACCCTGGGCAATCTCGCCACCGTGCTGCGGTCACGCAAGATGATGCGCGAGAAGATCAGCGCGCTCTCGTCCGAAGCCAAGTCGTCGGCCTTCATCATCGGCTCGCTGCCGCCGGGCGTTCTGGGCATCGTCTATGCGACGACGCCGTCCTATATGGGTCAGATGTTCCAGCACCCCACAGGCCAGCTGATGCTGCTGGGCGGTGCTTTCTGGATGTTCCTCGGCATTATGGTCATGCGCGGCATGATCAACTTCAAGATCTGAGGGCGGCATGTTCGGGCTCGACTTCGCCGATATCCGTGACTTCCTGATCTCGCCGGAAAATCTGGTGATGATGATCTCTGCCGTTCTCGTGTTCGCGACCATCGTCACGCTGGCGGCGCCGGCCATGAACACGAACTCGCTCGACAAGCGGATCAAGGGCGTGCGCAATCGCCGTGAGGAGCTGCGCCGCAAGAGCCGTGAGGCGATCGAGCAGTCCAGCCGCAACAGTTCGATCCGCGGAGCCGAAGCCAAGGGCCTGATGCGCAAGGTCGTGGATGCGCTGAACCTGCAGAAGGCCTTCGAGGACCCCGATCTGCAGGACAAGCTGCAGCAGGCGGGCCTGCGTGGCAACAAGCCCGCCGTCGCCTTCTACTTCTTCCGTCTGGCTTCGCCGATCATCCTGTTTGCGGGCACGGCGACCTACGTCTTCATGATCAATGATTTCGGCCTTCCGACGATCACCCGCTGGTGTCTGGCCTTCGGTCTGGGCCTGCTGGGCTACTACGCGCCGAACGTGTATCTGAGCAACGCCGCCCAGAAGCGGCAGCAATCCATCATGGGGGCCTTCCCGGACGCGCTCGATCTGCTTCTGATCTGTGTGGAGTCCGGGATGTCGATCGAGGCCGCCTTCCACAAGGTGTCGACCGAGGTTGGATCCCAGTCCATCGAACTCGCCGAGGAACTCTCTCTGACAACGGCCGAGCTGTCCTATCTCCAGGATCGGCGCTCCGCGTACGAGAATCTCGGCAAGCGCACAAACCATCCCGGTGTGCGTGCTGTGTGTACCTCCCTGATTCAGGCCGAACGATATGGTACACCGCTCGGACAGGCCCTGCGGGTCATGGCGAAGGAAAATCGCGATATGCGGCTGGCAACTGCCGAGAAAAAGGCCGCCTCGCTGCCGGCCAAGCTGACCGTGCCGATGATCGTGTTCTTCCTGCCGGTTCTGTTCGTTGTCATTCTCGGACCGGCGATTATCCGCTTTAACAGCCTGTGAAAATTCGTTCTGGCGCGTTATTTGAGTGACTCGCCGCACGCTGCACAGGTGGACACAGCCCATGTTTTCGGGCCGCAAGACGGAAGAAGCCATCCGCGAGGACATCCGCGCTGCCGACCGCGCCGTTGGCGAGGCCATGCAGGCCCTGTCGGCTGACGATGTCCAGTCTGCCCGCAAGGCGCTGTCTGCCGCGCCGAAGACCCACTATGCCGATATGGGCTGGAAGGTTGGTCTCGCGACCGCGATGATCGAGCTGAAAGCCGGCAAGCGCCGCGCGGGGCTGCAGCGCCTGGTCACGATATGCGGACGTCTCGACGACACATCCCTGTCGCGCGACGACAAGAACTATCTCAAGCTCTTTGCGCTCTATCGCGGAACCGAGGCCTCGAAGACCGGCCGGGCGCCGACAGAGCTGAGGGACATGGTGGAAGACTTCCGCTTCGATCACACGCTGGTTTCGCCCATCCTGCGCAAGGACTTTCCTCTCAAGCATGTCGAGGACAATGAGGACGGGCCGCCGCCTCCGCCCCCTCCGCCGCCTCTCAGCGTTGGCTGACATGTGAAGGCGAAGACCCAAAAGGCGAGCGTTCGGGCGCAGTCGATGTCCATCCGGCGCTTTCTCGGGTCGAAGCGGGCCGATTGGGTCGTCTTCGCGATTGCGCTCCTTCTGGTGGGCCGACAGGCGCTGTCCTACGCGTTCTGGGGCATTGTCGATATTGCGGTCCGCCTGGAGATCTGGCCGCCGGACCTCATCGCTTTCGACGCCTACGGGTATTACAAGCCAGACCACCCTGCTGCACGAGGCCGTGTTCGTTGCGGCATGTGCCAGCTTCATTGCGGCTTTCACCGCGCTGGTCCTGCGGGCTCGCCTGGCCCTGCCGCTTCTCGTCTTCTGCCTGGTGCCGGGCATCGCAGACTGGGTGATGATGACCTCGATCCCGCAAATGGCGAACGATCTGAGCGGCTACATCCATCTCATCGGCCATCTTGTGGCGGTATGCGCGCTCGCCTATCTGCACCGGCGTGGCTTTCTGCGCTAGCGGACAGCCGGATCCGGGACAAACGAGGGAACCGATCGCATGAGCCGGGAACACGTCTACACAACCCGAATCGTCTGGACCGGTGACCGGGGCGAGGGAACGCGGACCTACAAGGGCTATGACCGGACCTGGAATGTCGAGACGCCCGGCAAGCCGGTCATCCATTGTTCCAACGATCCGCTGCTGGGTGGCGACCCAGGCCTCCCCAACCCGGAAGACATGCTCCTCGGCGCGCTGTCGGCGTGCCACATGCTCTGGTATCTGCATCTCGCCAGTTCGGCGGGGATTGTGGTGACCGGGTATGAGGACAGTCCGGACGGGGTGGGCGAGACGCTGCCCGACGGGTCGGGCCGTTTCCTGAGAGCAACGCTGCGGCCGCGAATTTCGGTGGAGCCTGGAACCGACACTGCAAAAGCCGACACGCTGCACAAGGAGGTGCACCGTTTCTGCTTCATCGCCCGGTCGGTCAACTTCCCGATCGAATACGACGCTGAGTATGTCGAAGGCTGAGGTCTAGTCGGCGCGCACGGCGTCGTAGCGCCGGCGCGATGTCAGCATCGAGCGGATATAGGCCATGTTGGCCTCGGCCATCTGCGGCGAGACATCCACGCGCGCCATCGTTTCGGCTTCCTCGAAACGGCCTTGCAGGGCCATGGCGAGGGCGAGATTCTGGCGGACCGTCGGATCGGCGCCCGGACGGATCATCGCTTCGCGCAGCATCCGCTCGGCAGTCTCGGTCTCGCCGGCTGCCATGTAGGACAGCGCGATATTCGACAGGATGGACGGGTTGCCCGGCTGCAGCTCGAGCGCGGCCTGGAAGCTGGCCCGGGCGGGGCCCGGCTGGCCGGCCTGCTCCTGCGCTATACCGAGGGCGTTGAGATACTGCCAGTTGCCGGGATCGATCTGCGTTGCCCGGCGCAGGGCCTCCATCGCGCCCGCACCGCGTCCTGCGGCGGCCATGGCACTGCCATAGGCGAATAATAGCGGTGCATTATCGGGATAAAGCGCGAGCGATTGCTGCGCCACTTCGGCTGCACGGCGGTGATTTCCCAGCTGGCGCAGCGTGCCCGAAAGCTCGGTTGCGGCTTCCAGGTCCGACGGGTTCAGTTCGTGAGCCTCGGCCCAGAATGCGGCCTGGGTCAGAAGATCCTGGCTGCGGATAGCGTCGCGTTCGGTCTGCGAGGCCGGCACGATCGTATTGGCGTTCATCGTGTCGATGACGGCCTGTTCCTGTTCGGTCGGCGCCGTGGTGGTGGCACAGGCCGAAACGGCAAGGAAGACGAGCGGGGCAAGGGCGTAAATCGGTCGCATGATACGAATCGGTCAACTGTGGGCGTCTCTTGAATCTGCGCCTGCCCGGTCAAGAATGGGTTAATCGCAGTTCGGCCGCATCGCGGCACACGGGAAAGGTTGATCATGACTTCGATATTCGCGTCCGGCGGGACGGCGCTCACCCTGCGGCTCGTAACGGCGGAGGCCAGTGCGGACATGGCCGCGGCCCTGCCGGAGGCGCTGCGTCCCCTGGCGGCCGGTTTCGAAGGCAAGCCGGGCCAGGTCGTACGCTTTCCCTCCGGCAGCGACAGCGACGCCTGGCTGGGCATCGGCCCGGGCAAGGATGTCTTTGCGATCGGCGCGGCTGCGAAGGCGCTCGCCGGTGGCGACTGGCAGATCGAAGCCTTGCCCGAAGGCTGGGACCCGACCCTGACAGCAACCGCCTGGGCGCTGGGCGGCTACAGTTTCACGCTCTACAAGCCCGCAGATCGCGAACCCGCGCGGCTGGTCCTGCCCGAGGGGGCCGACGCTGCGGAAGCAGAAGCCGTGGTGCGTGCGGTGACGTTGACCCGCGATCTGGTCAATACGCCGGCCGACCGGATGGGGCCTGAAGGCCTGGAGAATGCGTTCCGCTCGCTGGCCGAGCGCTTCGACGCGACGGTGCGGGTTGTGCGCGGTGACGATCTTCTCGCCCAGAACTATCCGATGATCCATGCGGTCGGCCGGGCGGCCGGCGAGGCGCCGCGCCTTCTCGAGCTGGAATGGGGTGAGGAAAGCCATCCGCGTGTTGCCATCGTCGGCAAGGGCGTTTGCTTCGACAGCGGCGGTCTGGATCTCAAGGCAGCCCAGTTCATGCGCCTGATGAAGAAGGATATGGGCGGCGCGGCGAATGCGATGGGTCTGGCCAGCATGATCATGGCGGCGGGCCTGCCGGTCCGGCTGCACCTTCTGGTGCCGGCCGTCGAGAATGCTGTCGGTGCCGGTGCCTTCCGTCCGGGCGATATTCTCACATCGCGCAAGGGCATCACCGTCGAGGTCGACAATACTGACGCGGAAGGACGGCTTGTGCTCGCCGATGCGCTGACGCGGGCGACCGAGGAAAAGGTCGATCTGCTGCTCGACTTTGCGACGCTGACCGGCGCGGCGCGCGTTGCGCTGGGGCCGGAAGTGGCGCCGTTCTACACCGATCAGGACGATCTGGCTGCCGATCTGGCCGGGGCCGCGGTGAAAGTGTTCGACCCGGTCTGGCGCATGCCGCTGTGGGATGGCTATGAGGGTGATATCGACGGCGAGATTTCCGACATCGTGAACTCGACCGCCATGCCAATGGCGGGATCGATCACGGCGGGCCTGTTCCTGCGCCGGTTCGTCGGCGATGCGGCCTGGATGCATTTCGACATCTTTGCCTGGAATCCGAAGGAGCGTCCGGGACGTCCCAAGGGCGGCGACATGCATGCCGCACGCGCCGTTTACCAAATGCTCAAGGAGCGCTTTCAGGATTAGCCGCGACTCCTTCGGGAGATTCGCAGGCTGAACGGGAGCGTGCCGGATGGCATCCCAGGCGATGACGTCGCTTGAAATGATGCGCCGCGTGTCGGCGGATGCGCTGCAGGGCGAAACGGCGGACCTCACGGCCCGCCAGTTCGCGCTGCTATTGTCAATCTTCATGCAGCCGGGCCCTCACGCTGTGCGGGATCTGTCTCGCTCGCTGGGACTGCCCAAGCCGGCCGTGACACGCGCCCTGGACGTGCTCGAGCGGCAGGGCTTTGTCCGCCGCAAGCGCGACCGTGACGACAAGCGCGACGTCTCGGTGCACCGCACTGTCAAAGGCGCAGTCTTCCTGTACGATTATGGCGAACGTGTTGCCGTCCGCGCCGAGGAAACCCGCACATGTCCCACCTGGATCCCCGTCTCACGCCCGCCAGGCCCGACCTCGCCGCCGCCCATCTGAAGGGGCAGGTCGAAGCGGCGCGCTTCGTGGAACCCGTCGACTATCAGTCCGTGATTGCCGCGGCGCCGATCCGGCGGGCGCCCGCGCCCGACGGCGCCATGGACGATCAGGTGCTGGCTGGCGAGGTCTTTGCGGTTCTGGAAGCGCGCGATGGCTGGGGCTGGGGCTTTTCCCGCGCCGGCGGCTATGTCGGGTGGGTCGACCTTGCAGGCTTCTCCACGACGGTCCGTCAGCCTGACCGGCGCATCACCGCATTGCGCACCTACGCCTTTTCAAAGCCCGACATCAAATCGGCTCCGCGCCATCTACTCAGCCTGAATGCGCTGGTTTCCACAGGCGCACGCGAGGGCCGCTTTATCGAGGCCGAGGGGCTGGGCTGGGTCGTCGAGGCCCATACCGGCGCTCCGGACGACCATGCCGGCGACTTCGTCGCTGTGGCCGAAAGCTTTCTTGCCGCGCCCTATCTCTGGGGCGGCAAGGAGAGCCTGGGGCTGGATTGTTCCGGTCTGGTGCAGATGGCGCTCCGCGCCGCGGGCATCGATGTGCCGCGGGATGCGGATCAGCAGGAGGCCGCGCTGAAGGCCGCCTGGCAGGACGTCACCGGTGACGAGGCACGCGAACGGGGCGATATCGTCTTCTGGCCGGGCCATGTCGGCATCATGGTCGATTCCGAACACCTGCTGCACGCCAATGCCGGCTTCATGGATGTCACGCTGGAGCTTTTCTCTGAAGCCGAAGCGCGGATCCGGGAAAAGGAAAATCCGGTCCGCACGATCGTCCGCCCGCTCTGACACGCAGCAGAACCAACTGGTGACAAAAAAGCCCGGGTCAGGTGACCCGGGCTTTTCTGTTCGTATCGAAAGCAGCCTAGTGGCCGCCTTCCTGGGGCTCTTCGCCCGCAGTGTCATCTTCTGCCGGTGCGGGTTCCTCACCCTCAGGCGCCATCTCTGCAGCCTGTTCGCCGGCTTCTTCTGCCATGTCGCCCATGGCTTCACCGGCCTGCTCGGCCATGTCGGAGACTTCTTCCGTCATTTCGCCCTCTTCCGGCAGCGGGTCCGGGAAAGGCAGCGGGTTGTCCGACAGGCTGTGCAGATAGGCGATCAGGTCGAAGCGCTGGGCTTCATCGCTGAGGCCGCGGAAGGACATCGCCGTACCCGGCGCGTAGGAGGCCGGGCTCTCGATGAAGTGGTTCAGGGCTTCGTAGGTCCACTCGCCTTCCAGCGCCTGCAGGGCGGCGGAGTAGGAGAAGCCGGCATGGGTCGCGATGTCCGCGCCCACAACACCCCAGAGATTCGGGCCGACGCCGTTGGCGCCGCCTTGCTCGAAAGTGTGGCAGGCCGCACAGCGGCGTGCGACACGCTCGCCGTTGGAGATGTCCGCATTGGCCAGCAGGAGGCCGTAATCGGTCGGGCCTTCCTCGACCGGTTCGGCCTCGCCGCCGCCCGATTCGATTGCAGCCCAGTCAACCGGATACGAGGTGTTCTCGTCGGTCAGTTCGTGCGCGCCGTGCGAGGGAACCAGCAGGTGCCCAAGCTCGGTAATGGCCATCACAGCCAGCACTGCGCCGATCAGGACACCGGCCACCTTGTTCCAGAAGAGATCGCCCATGGACGCCCCCAAAATTAGTCAGGTCGAAAGTCGGGGCCGTGTTTGGCATGCGCTGCGCGGACAGGCAACAGTCCAGCGCGTTCTTGTGCATGCGTTAACACGACGCATGACCGCAGGCTTGCAGGATTTTCATGTAACGGAAAGACCAAAAATCACAGTTCGCGCGTTGTGACGGGGCGATCCGGCTGCAGCCGGGATTGTCTGACAGGCGGGCCATGACGGGGAGGGCATGGTGCGGGTCAGACGGTCTGCAGACGGACGGCTTGAAACCCCCGACGCCCGTTCCCAGCTCTGGGACGGGCTGGGAACCCGCAACTGGCGCAACGACGCCAAGTACAGAGTAAGGTTGATAAAATGCTGCGTACCCTTTCCCTTGCCTCCCTTTCCATCCTTGCGCTCACTGCCGGTGCAACGGCCCAGCAGGGTGAGTTCCGCCTTGGCGGCGGCTATGAGCGCTTCGACTTCGACGATGTCGATGTGGACACGGCCGTTGTTCGCGGTGGCTACGATTTCAATCGCTTTTTCGGCGTTGAAGGCCAGGCCAATATCGGCATCAACGACGAGTCCGTAACGGTGGCCGGCGTGACCGGCGATGTCGGTCTCGACTATTCGCTCGGCGGGTTCGGTGTCGTGCGTCCCTGGTCGAACGAACAGGCCAATGTCTTCCTGCGCGGCGGCTACACCACGACCGAGTTCGATGCGGAAGTCGCCGGTCTGAACTATGACGGCAGCGATGAAGCCTGGGCCTATGGCGTCGGCGGCGAATGGTTCTTCGCCGGCGATAACGGCGTCCGCCTCGACTATACCCGCTATGACTACGACGATGGCGGTGAAGCCGACACCTACGGCATTTCCTACGTCCGTCGCTTCGGCGGCTAGATAAAGCCTGGAAATATCTGAAGAATCGAAAGGCCGCGCCCGCCGGGTGCGGCCTTTTCTTCATTGCGGACACGTAATCGAGATGAACGCCGCGTTCAGCCCGGGCTCACGCAGCCGGCGGCAATTTCCACGTGCGAGGGCATCAAATGCGAGGAAATACAAAATGTTCAGAGTGCTGAGTGCGTGCGTGCTGGCATGGGCGGGTCTGGCTGCGGCCGGCCACGCGCAGACGGCTGACAATGGCTTCAACCTGTCGGCCGGCTATAGCCGTATCGATCTCGAGAATTTCGATCTCGGCGCAGCAACGATTCGCGGCGGCTATGATTTCAACCGCTATCTCGGCGTCGAGGCCCAGCTCGATATCGGCATTGATGGCGACGACGCCAATGCCTGCCCTGTGGATGCCGTGTGCATCGCCGCGATCTCGACGCTGGACCTGGAATACTCCGTCGGTGCGTTTGCCGTCGGACGCTTTCCCGTCACCGACAGTTTCAGCGTCTTCGGCCGTCTGGGTTATGTGACGACCGAGTTCGACGCCAATTTCGCCTATGGCGGTTCCACGGACGACCAGGCCATCGCCTGGGGTGTCGGCGCCCAGTATGAGGTGTGGGAGAATGGCGCAATCCGGTTCGACTACACCCGGACCGATTATGACGATTTCGGTGAGGCCGACAGTTTCGGCCTGTCCTATGTGCATCGCTTCGGCGGCTGACAGCCGGATCAGGAATGCTGCGAAAACGAACGGGAGCTGCGGTGCGGCTCCCGTTTTCTTTTGGCCGGTGTTCGAGGGAGGACTCGGCGCCTTGGTTCGGGTGTGATATGGTTGCCTTACGGCACCATAGGGGGTGCGTAACTGCCCCATAGGTGCCCCATGCGTGTGACGCCGCGCCGCCTGCGAGAGCCATGAGCCCGCCGGACGGGCGGCGCTCCGGGCCGAACGGGCCCGGATCTGTTCTGACAGTTCCGACCCACACCGCCCGGCGGCGGTCTGCCGGGCGTCGCACGAAAGGCGATGCAATGACACAGTTCACGATCTTCGACGAAACGTCCGCACCCGCCGACTCAAAGCCGATCCTGCGTTCGGTGAAGGCCCGGCTCGGCTTCATCCCCAACATCATGGGCGAGCTCGCCGCCTCGCCCTCGGCGCTGGATGCCTATGCGACCCTGTCGGCCGTTTTCGGACGCAGCGGCCTGACGCAGATCGAGCGCAATGTCGTCCTGCTGACGACTGATTTCGAGAATAATTGCGGGTATTGCATGGCGGCGGATTCGACGATCGCCCTGAATACCGGGCTCGACCGCGAAATCGTGGTGGCCATCCGCGAAGGGCGCGTGATCCAGAGCGATGCGCGGCTCGAAGCGCTGCACCAGTTCACGCGTGCCATGGTGCGCGAGCGCGGCCTGGTGGAGCGCCACGATATCGACGCCTTCCTGCGCGCCGGCTTCACCAAGGCCAATGTGCTCGACGTGGTGACCGGCGTCACGCTGAAAACCATGTCCAACTACACCAACCACATCGCCGAGACCGAGCTGGACGACAGTTTCGCGCCGATGGCCTGGTCCAAACCTCTCCTCCAGCATGCCGACTGATCAGACGGAAGCCCGATTGGCGGACACCTGCGGGGCCGGATTGCCGGCCCCGTCTTTTTGCCAATTCACCTTTTTGCCGGCCGATCTTCTTGCAGGACCTCAGATTTTCCGCTCGACCCAGAGCTCGGCCAGGCGCCGGGCAATCGCGATCGAGGGCGGCATCGCGGCCTCGGGGTGCGTCCCGGCCAGCATGTCGCGGACATCGTCCCGCGAGAACCAGCGCGCGTCTTCCAGCTCGTGGGCGTCGATGTTCAGCGTGGCATCGAGCACCGGCGCGACCAGGCCTACCATAAGCGAGGACGGGAAGGGCCAGGGCTGGGCCATGACATAGCGGGTGGCGGCGATGTCGGCGGTCACGCCGGACTCTTCCTTCAGTTCGCGCGCGCAGGCCTCTTCCAGCGTCTCGGCCGGTTCGACAAAGCCGGCGAGGGCCGACCACATGCCTTCCGGCCAGCTGGCCTGCCGGCCCAGAAGACAGCGCTCGCCGTCGGTGGCGAGCATGATCACGACCGGGTCGACGCGCGGGAAATGTTCGGCGCCGCAGCCGTCGCAGCTGCGGCGATTGCCGCCCGAGCGCATGCGGGTCGGCTGGCCGCAATTGGCGCAGAAGCCGTGCCGGTCGTGCCAGGCCAGGATGGACTTGGCATAGCCGTAGATCGCGGCCTCGTCGGACGAGAGCCCCATGGCGGCGCGACGGGCGTCCAGGCGCATCGTGCCCGCCGGCTCCGGTGCATCGGTCTCCAGCTGGGCGGCAAAACAGGGCGAACCGCGATAATGGCCCAGGAAGACACGCGGTCCCGTTGCCGGCAGGGCGGCCAGCTCGTCCGGCCGGAACCAGAAGATGGCGCCCTCCGGCGACAGCAGCGGATCGCCCGCCTGCAACACCATCCACCAGCCCTCATCGCCATCCATCAGCGCATTCAGCTTTGCCTCGTCGCGTCTGAGGACTTCACCGCGGTCCAGCGGAGCGCCGGAAAAGACGAGCGGGGCGGCATCGGCGAGCAGGGTTCTGTCATTCATGGGGAGATGTCCGGTCAGCGGCCCTGCAGGCTTAGCCGCATGCGGCGCGGGCATCAATCGGACAGTGCGGGTGCTGCCCCCGCTACAGGGCGACCCGTTCGCCGTGTTCGGGGATGTGGCAGTCCCAGCCCAGCTCGTGCTCGATCCGGTCGCGCAATGCCCGCGAGGCCTGCGGCTCGCCGTGCACGAGAAAGATCCGGCGGGGCGGCTGTTCGAAGCGGCGAAGCCAGCTCATCAGCCCGTCGGCATCGGCATGGGCCGACAACATGGGCAGATCCGCCACCTCGGCCTCGATCGGAACCGTACGGCCATGCAGCCGGATCTCGTCGGCCCCGGCGAGGATCGCCGCGCCGGGCGTGCCGGGCGCCTGGAAGCCCGAGAACAGGATCGTGTTGCGCCGGTGCGGCGCATAGGCCTTGAGGTGATGCTGGACCCGCCCGCCGGTCACCATCCCGCTGGCGGCGATGATGATCTTGGGCATGGGGTCGGCAGTCAGTTCCTTGGACCGTTCGGTGTCGCGGACATATTCGATCATCCGGCCCATGGCGCGGGCATCGGCGGCGCTCAGCTTGTGTTCGCCGACATGGCGGTTGAGCAGGATGCTGGCATCGATGGCCATCGGGCTGTCCAGATAGACCGGGATCGAATCCAGCCGGCCGGCACATTTCAGCCGCCACAGATGCCAGGTCAGCAACTGGGCGCGTCCGACCGCAAAGGCCGGGATAATCACGGTGCCGCCGCGCCGGACGGTGCGCTCGACGACATCGTGCAGCAGGTCGGCGACGTCGCGGCGTTCGTGCAGCCGGTCGCCATAGGTGGTTTCCAGCAGGAGAAAATCGGCGCGGTCCACCGGGTCGGGATCGGGCAGCAGCGGATCGTCCTCGCGGCCCAGATCGCCGGAAAACACGACGCGCCGGCCTTGCCAGTCGAGCGTGACGGTCGCGGCGCCGAGGATGTGGCCGGCCCGGCGGAACACCAGCCGCGCTCCGGGAACCGGCTCGACCGTCTCGCCGAATTCGACACTGTCGAACTGTTCCATCGCGGCCTTGGCGTCTTCTTCGGTATAGAGCGGCAGGGCCGGGTCGTGGCGCGAGAAGCGCTTGCGATTGGCGTATTCGGCATCGCGCTCCTGGAGATAGCCGCTGTCGGTCAGCAGGATTTCGCACAGGTCCAGGGTCGGCGGGGTGCACAGGACGGGGCCGCGATAGCCGTCCTTGATGAGGCGGGGGATATAGCCGGAATGATCGAGATGGGCGTGGGACAGGGCGATGGCGTCGATCCGCGCGGGATCGATTCCGAAACCGGACCAGTTGCGGGTGCGGATGTCGCGCCGGCCCTGGAACATGCCGCAATCGAGCAGGATGTCCCGTCCCGCCGAACTGAGAAGATGCCGCGACCCGGTCACCGTACCGGCCGCGCCGAGAAAGGTCAGCTCGAGCTTTTCCATCCGCATCCTCCTGAAACCACCTTTCCGGGGGATGCCCGCAAAGGCAAGCGTGGCGACGCGCCGCAGGGCGCGGGCTCATTTGTCACTTGCTTTTGCGAATGAGTCGCAATTATTGTCGTGACAGGAGGTGTCGAAATGGATCCGAAATCACAAAGATCGTCAGCCCTGTGCGCCCATCACGCCCAGATGGCTGTGCGCGACTGGCTGGAGACCCAGGCGCGGGTGACGGGATACTGGCGTGACGTCCTGCTGTCCTCGGGCGGCAGCGAGGAACTCATCGCCGTGCTCGATCATCATGCCGATGTCCTCGCGGCGGCGGCCCGGCTGGACAGTGCCGAACCCGTCTTCGCACACTAGCGGCGGCCCGCTCGCAATGCCGGGAACCTGCGCGCGTCCTGCAACGTTCCATTGAGAACCAGGCAGAGGCGCGCTGCACGGCAGCGCTCGGTATCGTGGCAAAAGCCAGACGGACAGTTCTGATCGCCGGAATGATTGCGGCCGCGCTCGTCGCGACAGCGGCCGGAAGCCTGTGGTTCCTGTCGTCTGCAGACCGGGCAACCGGTTTCATCGAGGCCCGGCTGACGGGCGCAGCCGGACGGACGGTGGAGCTGGGTGAAGGCTGGCTGAGCCCGGGATGGCAGCCGGTGCTCCATCTGCGCGGCCTGGCTGTCGAGAATGCGGGCACGGCACAGACCGTCGACATGCGCCTCGATCCGGCCGGTCTTCTGCCGGGGCGTCCGCTGATCGTCCATGCCGGCATCGACGAGGCGTCCTTCACCTACCGCATGCGGGCGCGCGACGACGCAGGAGGAGGGCTGCCGGGCTATCTCTCCAATGTGCGCGATGTCGACATCACGCAATTGCGGCTGCGCATCCGGCGGCCGGGACGCGAGCCTGCACTGCTGATCATCACCGAAGCGCGCGGCGATCTCGCCAGCGGCGATTTCCGTCTCACCGCGGCAGGCGGTCGGTCGGTGCTGCATCTCAACGGGTCGGCCGAAGGCCTGTCGCTGGACGGATTTTCCGGCGAGATGGAGATGCACGGGCGCAACTTCGCCGAGCTGGCGGCGGTCTTCGGCCTGTCGGCACCGGATACGCCGCCCTTCTCGCTGTATGGCGATGTCTCGCATGCAGACGGTATCTGGACCTTCAGCCCCTTCAACGGGCTGGTCGGCGACTCCGATCTGGCCGGCACCATGTCCGCCGATTTCGGACGCCCGCGCCCGCGGCTGACGGCGGACCTCACTTCCGACAATCTCGATTTCGACGATCTGGGCGTGGTGATCGGCGCACCGTCCGACATCGACCGGACCACCGCCAATGACGAGCAGGAAGCGGCCAACCGGGCCTATGCGTCCAGCGGACGGCTGATCCCGAATGCGCGTCTGGATACCACGCGCGTGCGCACCGCCGATGCCCGGGTGCGCTTTACCGCCCGCAATGTGCAGGCCGGAGCCGTCCCCCTGAGCGCGATGGAGATCGTTTTCGAACTGGACAATGGCGTGATGACCTTTGAACCGCTGGCTTTCGAGACAGAGGACCGCGGCCGCCTGACCGCCCATGCGACGATCGATGCCCGCACAGACACGGTGCGCACGGAGGCCGAAGGCGAGCTGGACGGGTTCGAGCTGGCCTCGATCGGCAATGGACAGCTGGCCCGTGGCCGGATGCATGTCGCCTTCGCGCTGGCCATGACCGGTGCGGACCTGCGAAGCGCCTTTGCCTCGGCCGATGGCGAGATCACCGCGCAGGCGGCGCCGGGGACCCGGATCCGCCATCTCGCCGTCGAGGGCGCCGGCCTCGATGTCGGCGAGATCCTGCTCCTGCGCCTGTCGGAAGACGAGGCCGATCCCGGCTTCATTCCCGTGAACTGCGCGGGCGGCGTGTTCCGCGCCCGGAACGGCCGGCTTCAGGCGGAAAACGTCTTTGTCGATACGGATGACAGTGTCGTCGCGCTCGACGGCCAGGTCTCGCTGGAGACCGAAAGGCTGGCGCTCGCTGTTGCCGCGGAGGCGAAGGATGTTTCCTGGGGCAATCTGCTGGGCGGTGTTGCCGTGAACGGAACCCTGCGCAATCCCGAAATCGATGTCGATGCGGCACCGTCTGTGCTGCAGGGCGTGCTGGCGGGACTTCTGGGCAGCGCAGCGGGTCCGCTGGCGGTGCTTCCCTTCACCGAGCTGGGCCTGGGTGAGGCGGTGTCCTGCGAAGACCCGCCAGGCCCGGCCGCCGGCTAGAGCAATGCCGGAAAAAGGCTGCAGGCCGCGGCTTGCATGACGCTGTCCGGCGGGCGATATAGGGGGCGGAAGGCCGGCGGTGGACGGGCACCTCGCCAACCCGGTCAGGTCCGGAAGGAAGCAGCCGTAACGAGTTTCGTCCGGGTCGCTGTCCGGTCTTCCACGCGCAATCGCGCCGCCCGGATCGGGGGACGCCCCCGGCACAGGGTCTGTCAGCCGCAGCCAGAAGAGCCCTCATGGACGATACGCCGCTCCCAGCTGACGATACCGCAGCGGGCGAAGCGTTGATGCCGGGTCTCGACCTGCCGCAGACGGCGCCGGACCCGGGCTACCAGGTCCTGGCCCGCAAATACCGCCCGTCCAAGTTTGAAGACCTGATCGGCCAGGACGCCATGGTGCGCACCCTGACCAATGCCTTCGCGGCCGGCCGTATCGCCCATGCCTACATGCTCACCGGCGTGCGCGGTATCGGCAAGACGACGACGGCGCGCCTGATTGCCCGCGCGCTCAATTATGAAACCGATACGGCTGACGGACCGGCGATGACCCTGTCCGAACCGGGCCGCCATTGCGAGGCCATCGCACGGTCCGCGCATGTCGATGTGATGGAGATGGACGCCGCCTCGCGCACCGGCGTCAACGATATCCGCGAAATCCTCGACGGTGTGCGCTATGCGCCGGTCTCCGCGCGCTACAAGGTCTACATCATCGACGAGGTCCACATGCTGTCGACCTCGGCCTTCAACGCGCTTTTGAAGACGCTCGAGGAACCGCCCGAGCACGCCAAGTTCATCTTCGCGACGACCGAGATCCGCAAGGTCCCCGTGACCGTGCTGTCGCGCTGCCAGCGTTTCGATCTCAAGCGGATCGACCGCGAGGTGCTGACCGATCATCTCGAACGCATCTGCGGCCTGGAAAACGCGTCGGTCGATCGCGAGGGCCTGTCCCTGATCGCGCGCGCCGCCGAGGGCTCGGTGCGCGACGCGTTGTCGCTGCTGGACCAGGCGATCGTGCAGGGCAGCGAGGAGACCGGCCCGGTCACCGCGCCGCAGGTGCGCGACATGCTGGGCCTGGCCGACCGCGCCCGTGTGCTCGACCTTCTCGAACAGGCCCTGTCGGGCAAGACGGCGGATGCGCTGGACGAGATCGGCGCGCTCTACGATGCCGGCGGCGATCCGGTGGTGATCACGCGCGATCTGCTCGACTATGTCCATGCCCTCTCGCGGGTGAAGGCGGCCGGTCCCGGCGCCGATCTCGGCGAGGCGGCGGATACCGTCCAGCGCATTGCCGGCCTGGCCGAGAAACAGTCTCTCGCCCAGCTGACCCGGCTCTGGAAAATCCTGCTGACGGGGCTCGACGATGTGCGCAATGCACCGGACGCGCTGGCCGCGGCCGAGATGACGGTGCTGCGCCTGGCCGCTGCGGCCTCGCTGCCGCCGCCCGAAGAGGCCGCACGCATCCTGGCCGGACATCCGCCTGCCGCGCGCAGCGAAACGCCGCCCGCCGCCCCGCCTGCTTCAGCGTCCGCCTCTTCGCCTGCCTCTCTGGCCGGGGAGGCGCCGGGAAAGCCTGAGCCGGCGTCACAAGCGCCGGCGCACGCTGCCCGCCCCGCTGCGCCGGTTGCGCCTGCCGAGGCCGAGAGCGAACTGCCCGGTCCCCGGACGTTCGAAGCCCTGATCGCGCTGTTGCGCGAAAAGCGCGACATCGCCCTGCAGTCGGATGTCGAGCGCTATGTGCGCCCTGGCGCCTTCCGCCCGGGCTCCTTTACCTTCCAGCCGGTCGAGGACTGTCCGCCGGACCTGGCGCAGCGGCTGGCCAAGCGGCTGCAGGAATGGACCGGCGCGCGCTGGGCCATCCTGGCCGATCATGAAGTGCGCGGCGGCGAGACCTGGTCGGAACGCCGCCAGCGCGAGGCGGAGGAAAAGCTGGAGCGCGCGCGGCAGGATCCCGCTGTCGCGGAGGCCTTGCGTCTCTTCCCGGGCGCAGAGATTGTCGCCGTGCGCGAGGCGCCGGCCGCCGACGGCGATGCAGACGAGAAGACAACGGAGAGACGGGCATGAAAGACCTGATGGGCCTGATGAAACAGGCGCAGGCCATGCAGCAGAAAATGGCCGAAGCCCAGGCCAGGCTCGACGAGGCCGAGGTAACCGGTGAGGCCGGTGCCGGCCTGATCGCGATGACGATGACCGCCAAGGGCGATCTGAAACGCGTCTCGATCGACAAGAGCCTGATCGATCCGGACGAGCCGGAAATCCTGGAAGACCTGATCCTGGCCGCCCATGCCGATGCGCGGCGCAAGGCCGAGGTGCGCCAGCAGGAGATTCTCAAGGACGCCGCCGGCGGGCTCGAGCTGCCGCCCGGCATGAATCTGCCGTTCTAGGCATGGCTTTTCCGGGGACACCTACCCAAGGTACATGTCCCTCACACAGATCGAGACCTTCTGATGCGCACCGCTTCTGCCGGCCCGGAAATCGAGCGCCTGATCACGCTGCTGGCCAAGCTGCCGGGGCTGGGGCCGCGTTCGGCGCGCCGGGCCGCGCTGCACCTTCTGGGCAAGCGCGATGCCGTGATGCGCCCGCTGGCGGACGCGCTGGCCGATGCCGCCGACAAGATCCGCGCCTGCTCGACCTGCGGCAATCTCGATGTCACCGATCCGTGCGCGGTGTGCGCTGCGCCGAACCGCGCGGAGAAGGAAATCTGCGTCGTGGAGACGGTGGGTGATCTGTGGGCACTGGAGCGCGCCGGGGCCTTCAAGGGCCGGTATCACGTTCTCGGCGGCGTCCTGTCAGCCCTCGACGGGGTACGGCCGGACGATCTCAACATCGCCAAGCTGATCGAGCGGGCGAGCGACGAGGCGGTGACCGAAATCGTTCTGGCGCTCAATGCCACGGTCGACGGCCAGACCACCGCGCATTATCTGGCCGACAAGCTGGAGCCGTGCGGTGTGTCGGTCACCTCGCTGGCGCGCGGTGTGCCCGTGGGCGGCGAGCTGGACTATCTCGACGACGGCACGCTGGCCGCGGCCTTCCGCAGCCGGTCGGCTGTCTGAGCGCGCGCTTTCCCGTCAAGACTAGGCAAAGCGGCAAATCGTCCTAAACTGCCACCGGACGGCCGGGGGCGGCATGGGCGATACCGACACTTTCAGCGGGATGAATCCCGAACGGGTTACGCGGAAGGCTTTCGTGCTGTTCTTCTGCACGGGCCTGTTCATGGTCTCGCTGGTGATGGCCGCGCTGACGGCGATAAAGGTGCAGGTTATCCATCTCGGCCCGCTCGATGTGCTGGTTCCCGCCGGCACGCTGGCCTTCTGCTTCACCTATCTGGCAACCGATGTGATCAGCGAGGTATGGGGGCGCGGCTATGCGCTGTGCGTGGTGCTGACCGGCGTCGCGATGCGTTTCGTGATGGCCGTGCTCATCCTCTACGCCATGCATCTGGAAGACATTGCCGGCTTTGTCTCGGCCGCGCCCAGCTGGACGGCCGAGCGCCAGGCCGAGTTCGTCTCGGTCTTCTCGTCAGGCATCCGCACCAATTTCGCCGGACTGGTCGCCTTCTTCGTGAGTGCGCTCGCCGACGTGCTGATCTTCCACCATCTGCGCCAGCGCGATATGGGCCGCAACCGGCTGTGGCTGCGCAACAACCTGTCGACCATGGTGTCGCAGATCCTCAATTCGACGATCTTCATCACGGTGGCCTTCGGCGGGATCGAGAGCTGGGCCGCGATCGGCAGCCTCATCCTCGGCCAGGTCGTGGTGAAACTGCTCGCCGCCGCGGTCGATACGCCGCTGGTCTATCTGTTGCGCAATATCGCCGAAGGCCGGTCGCTGACCGACATGCGGGGTTAGCCGGCCATCAGGGAATGACCGGGTCCAGCCGCAGCACGCTGCCTTCCAGATCGTCGGTCAGCAGGTAGATATGCCCGTCCGGGCCGGACTGCACGTCGCGGATCCGGTCGCCGCGCTCGGTCAGCAGCTCTTCCTCGGAAATGATCCGGTCGCCCTCGACCTCGTAGCGCACCAGCATCGAGCCGGCGAGCGCGCCGACAAACAGATCGCCCTGCCACTCGGCAAACGCCGTGCCCTCGTAGAAGGCCATGCCCGACGGCGCGATCGACGGCACCCAGTACCACAGCGGCTGTTCCATGCCCTCGGCCGCGCGGGCGTCGGAAACGGGCGTGCCATTGTAGTTGATGCCGTAGGTGATGGCCGGCCAGCCATAATTCAGGCCGGGGCGGATATCATTGATCTCGTCGCCGCCGCGGGGGCCGTGCTCATGCGCCCAGATGGCGCCGGTCTGGGGGTTGCGGGCGATGCCCTGCACATTGCGGTGGCCATAGCTCCAGATTTCCGGCTGGGCACCATCGGCGCTGACATAGGGATTGTCGAAGGGGACGGAGCCGTCGTCATTCAGGCGCACGATCGTGCCCAGATGATTGTCCAGGTTCTGGGCTTCCTGGAAATACTGGGCGCCTTCGCCCAGGGTGAGCAGCAGGGTGCCGTCGTCCAGGAACAGGATGCGGCCGCCGAAATGATAGCCGCGCTGCTTGTCGAAATTGACGCGGAACAGGGGTTCCACGCCTTCCAGTGCGCTGCCGTCCTCGCTCAGCCGGCCGCGGGCGAGCGCGGTGTGATTGGCGCGGGATGTGCCTTCGGCGAACGAGAAATACACCCAGCGGTTCTCTTCAAAATCGGGATGCAGCGCCAGTCCGAGAAGCCCGCCCTGATTGTCGACCAGGATGTCCGGCAACCCCTCGACCGGCGCCTCGCGCAGCGCGCCGTCATCGATATAGCGCAGGCGTCCCTCGCGCTCGGTGACCAGCATGTCGCCATCCGGCAGGAAGGCCATGGACCAGGGAAACTCGAGACCGGTCGCGACGGTCTCGACGCGGAAATCGGCCTGTTCGGTCTCGTGGATCGTGTCTTGCGCCATTGCCGGTCCACCAAGGACGGCAAGGGCGAGCCCGGCGGCAGCAACGCGCATGCTCATCTCCCTCATTGCCGGACCAATCTAGGGCGATGCGGCGCATGAATGAAGGGGCGGTTGCGGCTACCGCGAGATCGATCCGGCAAAGCTGGCCAGGCGGGGGGCGAGGCGCGGCTGGAAGGCGCTGACCTGGGACCAGCGGCGTCGCAGGCGGGCCGGCATCTCGGCGATGGACCCCGGCATCACGCCGGCGGCCTTCTCGGCGATCTCCCAGCTGCGGATCGCGGTCGAGGCGAGGCCGGGCACCAGGACGCGGCCCTGGTCGAGCGGTACTTCATAGCTGGCATAGTATTTCTTGTAGTGCAGACCGCCGCGGCCGAGATCGAGGCGTTCGATGCCGTGTTCCTCTGCCTGTTCGAACAGGCCGTGCAGCAGGAGGAGGCCCGGCGAATAACGGGCCAGTTCCGGGTCATAGGCCGGGAACCAGGAATGATAGACCCCACCAGCCTTGAGGCCGAACTCGACGGCGGCCAGCCGGTCGCCGAACCAGAGCGAGGCGGTCAGACCGGAGAAGTCCGCGGTATCGAGCGTGCGCAGATCGTTCAGGGTCTCGCGCACCCAGCCAATGCCGAACACATTCAGCTTGCCGGTCGTCTCGTACTGGGTCTGCTTCCAGGCATCCAGCCGGGCAAAGGCGCTGCCATCGGCATCGCCGATGACGACGCGTACGGGGCCGACATCGCGCTCGGCCGCGCGCTGGCGCCGGGCGGTCTTGCGGAAATGGTCACGGTATTCGGCGCGTTGGGCGGCAAAATAGGCATCGGCACCGCCGGCCAGATCGACCATCACCGAGCCGTCGCGGCTGCGGCGGGCGCGGTCGCAGCCGCCCCGGGCGCAATGCCAGTTGTCGAACACCATGGCGGAACCGCCGCAGGCGCGCACGATCCGCTCGAGCGGGATCTGCACGTCCGGCCGGGCGATCACGCCCTGGTAATCGCTCATCGGTGCCCCGACCGGGCGGATGACGCCGTCATGGGCGACATGGTGCGGGAAGAAGCCGGCGATCTCGCCATCCTGTTCCACAACGGCAATGCGGACGTCGGAACGGGCGCGGGCGATCGCGGCGGTGAACTCGTAACGGAAATAGGGGCTGATCAGGCGTCCCCGCGGGGCCGCCCAGGCGTTCCATTTCGCGACCAGCTCGCCGGTCATGTCTCCGATTGAAACGATACGCACGTGCATGCACGCTCTCCTACATCCCGTGGCGGGCGGGATGCAGGATCGGGGCCGTTTTCCCCTCCTGCGCGCGCGCTGCGGGCGGCCGATGGATGTGACAGCTTCTGTCGCGGCGGGCCGGCATTGTGGCCGCACACGACCGACTCACGCAGAATGACGTGCAAAGACAAGGCGACCCCATGATGCTGACCGAAATCGCTCCGGAAACCTGGCTCCTGCTTGGCGGGCTGGCGCTCGTCATCCTGCTCTTGGCCGTATTGCTCTTCCGGCGGCCGAAGGCACAGGACGGGTTTGCCGCCGACCAGGCCGAAACCCTGCGGGCCGAGCGTGACCAGTGGCGCGAAACCGCGGAACAGCGCGCGGCCGAGGCCGTGGAGGCGCGCGAGAAGCTGGCGCGCCTGGAAAGCGTGCGCGAGGAGCGCGACCGCCTGCTCAAACAGTCCGAGGAGTTGCGGGCCGAGCGGGACCGGCTGGCGTCCGACTTTGCCAGCCTGAAATCCGAGCACGACGCCACGCAGCGCCATCACGGGGAAAAGCTCGCCGAGCTCGAAAAGGCGCGCGAGCGGCTGAGCGAACAATTCAAGCTCACCGCAAACGAGATCCTCAAGGCGTCGGGTGCCGAGCTGAACAAGCAGAGCACGGAAAACCTGCAGACCCTGCTCAACCCGCTGCGCGAGCAGCTGAAGGATTTCCGCGAGAAGGTCGAGAAGGATGCGACCGAGCGCTCCGGACATGCCGGCGAGATCAAGCAATTGATGGAAACGGTGCGCAAGGACGCGCATCAGATGTCGGTGGACGCCAAGAACCTGGCCAATGCGCTGCGCTCTTCGTCCAAGGTGCAGGGCGATTGGGGCGAGATGGTGCTGGCCACCATCCTGGAACGCGCCGGGCTGCGCGAGAACGAGCACTATTTCACCCAGCAGACCGAGCGGAATGATGACGGCGCGCTGCTGCGGCCGGACGTGATCGTGGAAATGCCGGGCGAACACCGTCTGGTGATCGACTCGAAAGTCTCGCTGGTCGCCTTCGAGCGCTGCGTCAATGAAGAGGACGAAACCGCGCGCAAGGCGGCGCTCAAACAGCACATCGCCTCGGTGCGCGCCCACATCAAGGCGCTGGGCGAGAAGGATTATGCGCGTCTCTATGAGGGGGTGAACTTCACCCTCATGTTCGTGCCGCTGGAGGGCGCGGCCTCGTTGGCGCTGCAGAACGATCCGGAACTGTCCAGCTATGCCTGGGACCGCAATGTGATGATCGCCACGCCGACCACGCTGATGATGGCCATGCGCACGGTGGGCAATCTGTGGACGATCGACCGCCAGAACCGCCACGCCATCGATATCGCCGACCGGGCCGGCGCGCTCTACGACAAGTTCGAGGGCTTCGTGTCGGACCTGGAAACCGTCGGCAAGCGGATCGACGGCGCAAAGGATGCCTGGTCTGCCGCCAAGGGCAAGCTGGTCGAGGGGCGCGGCAATCTGGTGCGCCAGGCCGAGATGCTCAAGACGCTCGGGGCGAATGCCCGCAAGGCCCTGCCGAGCGAGTATCTCGACGCCGCCGGGCTGGACGAGGATGACGTGTCCGGCGGGGCGCCTGCCCTGTCTGCGCCGGAAGCGGCGTCAGAAGCGGCGAATTCTTGAACCGTCAAGCCGCTGCGACTATTTTAGGGTCATGGCTATACGTGACATTCTTACCGTCCCGGACCCGCGTCTGAAGGAAGTCTCCCAACCGGTCGACCGGGTGGACGACGAGCTCCGTGCGTTGATGGACGATATGCTGGACTCGATGTACGCGGCCGACGGCATCGGTCTCGCCGCAATCCAGATCGGTGTGCCCAAGCGCGTGATCGTGATGGATCTGGCCGGTTCCGGCGAGGAGCCGCAGCCGCGCTATTTCGTCAATCCGGTCCTGTCCGACCCGTCCGATACGCTGCGTCCCTATGAGGAGGGCTGCCTGTCGGTACCGGCCGTGTTCGACGAAGTCGAGCGTCCCGACCGTGTCCGCGTGCAATATCTCGACTATGACGGGAATGAGCGCGACGAGATCGCCGAGGGCATGTTCGCCGTGTGCATCCAGCACGAAATGGACCACCTGGAAGGCATTCTCTTCATCGACTACCTCTCGCGCCTGAAGCGGCAGCGGGCGGTGCAGAAGGTGAAGAAGGCCGAAAAAGACAAGTCCCGCGACGCGGCTTAGGGGCAGGTTCTTTTCCTCCCCATGGAATGGGGAGGGGGACCCGCGAAGCGGGGGAGGGGCCGCGGCCGCAGGCTGCGGAATGTCCGTGCCTAGCGTCGCTGTCCTCCGGCGCTTCGCGCCGCCCCTTCAACCCGATGCTGCGCATCGGCCCACTTCCCCACTCACGTGGGGAAGAAAGCGAGAACCCAACTTCCCACACCACTTTCCCCGGATTCATTCCGGGGTCTGGCGGCGTTTCAGATACAGGCTCAGCCGGGCCCCGGAACGGGGGCCGGGGGAAGTGGAGTCTGGGTGGGGAAGAAAACCACCAGACTCACGCGCAGAAGAAAACCACAAGCACCTACCCCCGCCCGTGCGGTCTCTCCAGATCCAGTGCCGGTCCCACCGGGACGATGCCGGTCGGGTTCACGCTTTCATGGCTGGCATAGTAGTGCGCCTTGGCGTGGTCGAAATTACACGTGTCCGCGATGTCGGGCCATTGGTAGAGCTCGCGCATGTATCCCGACAGGTTGGGATAGTCCTCGATCCGCCGGATATTGCACTTGAAATGCCCGTGATAGACGAGGTCGAAGCGCAACAGGGTGGGCAATAGACGCCAGTCGGCCTCGCTCGGCGTGTCGCCGGTCAAAAAGCGCGTCTCCGCCAGGATGCCCTCGAGCCAGTCCAGACTGTCGAAGAGCGGGCGCACGGCCTCTTCATAGGCGTCCTGTGTGGTCGCAAAGCCGGATTTGTAGACGCCGTTATTCACCGTCTCGTAGATGCGGTCGTTCAGCGCGTCGATCTCGTCGCGCTTGTCCTGCGGATACCAGTCGCCCGGTTTCGCACCGGCCCCGTCGAAGGCGGAGTTGAGCATGCGGATGATCTCGGCGCTCTCGTTCGAGACGATGCGGCCGGTCTGCTTGTCCCACAGCACAGGCACGGTGACGCGGCCGGAATAATCCGGCTCGCTCTCCAGATAGACCTGGTAGAGGAAGTCCTTGCCGAAGAGATCGTCGCCCACAATGCCGTCGCCGCGATCCTTGAAGGTCCAGCCATTCTCGCCCATCAACCAGTCGACGACGGAGACCGAGATCATGTCTTCCAGTCCCTTCAGCGCGCGGTAGATCAGCGTGCGGTGCGCCCAGGGACAGGCATAGGAGACATAGAGGTGATAGCGCCCGGGCTCGGCCTTGAAGCCGCCGCGGCCGGAGGGGCCGGGTTCGCCATCCGGCGTCACCCAGTTGCGCAATTGAGAGGCGGAGCGTTCGAAGCGTCCGCCGGTCTTGTCCGTATCATACCAGCGATCCTGCCACTGGCCGTCGACGAGGAGGCCCATCGGGTTCTCCTTTCCTGAAGTTGCGTGTGTGCCGGGTACCGGACCCGCAGCTCATGCTACGGGTCCGGCCGGTATCGGTTCCGCCTAGAAGCGGCCCGCCTGGAAGTCGCGCACCGCCTGGTGCAGCTCGGCTTCGGTATTCATCACGAAGGGACCGTAGCGCGCGACCGGCTCGTTGATCGGCTTGCCGGCAACCAGCAGCAGGCTGGCGCCTTCGGGGCCGGCGGTCAGCTCGATCGTGTCGCCGTCTTCCAGCACGCCCAGATCGGGATCGCTCACCCGGCCTTCGCCGGACGAGACCATGCCCTTGTAAACCGCGATGAAGGCGGTGTGATCGGTATCGATGCTTTCACGCAGCGTGGCACCCGGCTGCAGCACGATGTCGATCAGGGTCGGCTGGATCGAGACCGATTTCGCCGGGCCTTCAACGCCGCTGGCACTCTTGCCGGCGAGCACGCGCAGGGTCGCACCGTCGCGGGTTTCCACCGGGATATCGTCCTTGGCGAACTCCTGATAGCCCGGATCGGTCATCTTCATGTGTGAGGGCAGGTTCACCCACAGCTGGAAGCCCCAGAGGCGGCCATCCTCCTGCTCGGGAATCTCCGAGTGCACGATGCCGCGGCCGGCCGTCATCCACTGGATGCCGCCGCCCTCGATCACGCCGGAATGGCCCTTGTTGTCGCCATGGCGCATCTTGCCGTCCAGCATGATGGTCACGGTCTCGAAACCGCGGTGCGGATGGTTGGGGAAGCCGGCCATATAGTCCGCGCTGTCGTCGGAGCGGATCTGGTCCAGCATCAGGAAAGGGTCGAGATCCATCAGCCCGCGATGGCCCAGCATGCGGGTGAGTTTCACGCCGGCCCCGTCGGAGGTCGGCAGGCCGCGCGAGACCTTGGTGATCTTGCGCGGGCGGGTCAGGGTATCGGTCGCAGTCATGGCGATGCGCTCCTTTTCTGTAAGGCCGCTCGGGCCTTGGCTTGACCCCAAGATAGGCATGATCGGCCGTGCGACCCACCACGCTGGACGAAAAGGATTGTTTCCACTGCGGCAAGGATCGGGCAGGGTAATCCGCGATTGGGGAGAGAGATTGCCAATGAAACACCTGATGACCGGCCTCGTGCCGCTGGCCCTGGCGGCCTGTTCGCAGCCTGCAGACCAGGCCGGCCTGTTCGATCGTCTCGGCGCCTATTGCGGCCAGGCGTTCGAGGGGCATGTCGCCAGCGACGATCCGCGCGATGCCGACTGGGCGTCGCAGCGCCTCGTGATGCATGTGCGGGAGTGTTCGGACACGGAAATCCGCATTCCGCTGCATGTCGGGGAGGACCGGTCGCGGACCTGGGTGATCACGCGCATGGATGATGGCCATCTGCGTCTCAAGCACGATCACCGCCATGAGGATGGCAGCGAGGATGTGCTGACCCGGTATGGCGGCGACACCGTTTCGCCGCCGTCGGACGGCCGGGCCGAGTTTCCCGCCGACGACTTTTCGCGCGAACTGTTCGAGCGCGAGGGCATTCCGGCCTCGATGGAGAATGTCTGGTCGATCACGCTGACGGAGGACAGCTTCACCTATGCGCTCGACCGTCCGGAGCGGCATTTCGCGGCCGCGTTCGATCTGACCCGGCCCGTCGACGCTCCGCCCCCGCCCTGGGGCTTCGAATAGGGTTCAGGAACAAGCCCGAAAACAAGACGGGCCGGTCGTTGGGAAACCGGCCCGTCAGCTTCTCGATGTATAGAGGCGCCCGCAGCAGGATCGTTTCCTGCGAAATCGCTCCTGCCCCGGAATCCCGGGTGGTCGCGTGGTCGAACCGGTGAACCGGTGAACCGGTGAACCGGTTCCCACTTCACCTGACCACGCTCTAGTTATGCGGCTCTTCGTCGGTGTGGCATTCGCCAGAGGCGGCCACGTCCACGCCGGCGAGTTCGGCTTCGCAGGCATTGCCGTAGGTTTCGCCGTCGGAACCGCACACCGGAGCATACTCCTGGGTGCAGACCGCTTCGGCTTCCACCGCTTCGGCCGGGGTTTCAGCATCGACCGTCGCGTCGGCCGGCATGGTATCCGTACCGGTATCCTCGACGACCGTTTCGGCCGGGGTTTCGGTGACGGTTTCGCTCGCGACAGACGTGTCTTGCTGGGCAGCGTCCTGGGCTGCGGAGACGTCTTCGGGAGCCGTGCAGGCCATCAGAAGCGCGCCGCCCAGGAGGGCAGCGGAAATTTGCATGCGCATGTATGGTGTCCTTGACCCTCGTGCCATGATTGGCACGCGGGTGCGATTTACCATTATGCCCGTTATTGGGGTAGCGGGACGTTGATCGCCGGCCATCACGAATTATTGCGTGGCTGAAGCAAATCCCGTCCCGCCGTGATTGCTAGTCCGCGCGGCATTCGCCTTCGTGGACAACGCTGACGCCGGCCGAGGCGGCAGTGCAGGCATTGCCGTAGGTCTGGCCGTCGCAGCCGCAGACCGGGCGGTATTCCCGGGTGCACATCTGCGGCCGCGGCTGGCAGGTGCCGGGCGCGTCGGCCGCACCGCACATGGCGGCCTGTTCATAGCGGCAGTAACTGGCCTCCGGCGCACCGCCGCAGATCCGCTGGGGACGCGTATTGCCGCCGCACATCTCGCCGATACCGACGACGACCGGGGCCGGGCCGCCATGGCCCGGCGGCGGGCTGTCAGTGGCGGCGCAGGCGGCGAGCAGGGTCAGGGGCAGGACAAGCCAGGCGAGTTTCATGGGTGACGCTTCCTCTTGGCGTTTCATTGCCGGGGACGATATCACACCCCAAGCCCAACCTCAGATGAATGTTGATCGACAATGACGCTCCGCCTCGCCTTCATGGGAACGCCCGACTTCGCCGCCCGCTCGCTGGCCGAGATCGCTGCCGCCGGGCATGAGGTCGCCCGGGTCTATACCCAGCCGCCGCGCCGGCGCGGCCGCGGCCAGGCCGAGCAGAAGACCCCGGTCCATCAGCTCGCCGAGGTGCTGGGCATCCCGGTCTCGACGCCGGAGAGTTTCCGCGACCCGCAGGTGATCGAGGAATTTGCCTCGCTCGATCTCGATGTCGCCGCCGTGGGGGCCTATGGCCAGATCCTGCCGCAGGCGGCGCTGGACGCGCCGCGCCTGGGCTGTCTCAACCTGCACGCCTCCCTGCTGCCGCGCTGGCGCGGGGCGGCGCCGATCCAGCGCGCCATCATGGCCGGCGACGCGACGACCGGCGTGCAGATCCAGCAGATGGAGGCGGGTCTGGATACCGGTCCGATCCTGCTGTCGGAAACCGTCGCCATCGCCCCCACCGATACCGCGGCCAGCCTGCACGGCAAGCTGATGGAGACGGGCGCACTGATGTGGCCGCGCGCCCTGTCGGCGCTGGAGCGCGACAGCCTGGAAGCGGTGCCGCAGTCGGAAGAGGGCGTCACCTATGCAAAGAAGATCACCTCCGAGGAAGCGCGGCTCGACTGGACACGCCCGGCGGATGAACTGGCCAATCATGTGCGCGGCCTCTCCCCCTTCCCGGGCGCCTGGTTCGAGCTGGATACCGGCAAGGAGGCCGTGCGGGTGAAGGTGCTGATGGCGAAGGCCGAGACAGGCTCGGGCGCGCCGGGCGAAGTGCTCGACGGCAATCTGCTGATCGCCTGCGGTGAGGGCGCGCTGCGTCTGGTCCGCCTGCAGCGGGCAGGCAAGGGCGCCATGGACGCGACCGACTTCCTGCGGGGCAACAGCGTCGAACCCGGCACGGTGCTCGCCTGATGCCGCGCTACAAGATCACCATCGAGTATGACGGGACGCCCTTTGCCGGCTGGCAGCGTCAGGACAATGCCCCTTCCGTCCAGGCCTCGCTCGAGCGCGCCGCGGAACGGCTGGATGGTGCGCCGGTCCTGGTCTATGGCGCCGGCCGGACCGATAGCGGCGTACATGCGCTGGGACAGGTCGCGCACCTCGATCTCGTCAAGGATCTGGACGCCGGCAAGGTGCGCGATGCGCTGAACTATCACCTCAAGCCCGACCCGGTGGCGGTGCTCGAGGCGGAACGTGTCGACGATGAATTCCATGCCCGTTTCTCGGCGGCGAGCCGGCATTATCTCTACCGCATGATCGACCGCCGTCCGCCGCTCACGCTTGACCGCGGTCAGGTCTGGCGGGTGCCGAAACGCCTGGACGCCGAGGCCATGCATCACGCCGCCCAGGCGCTGCTGGGCCAGCATGATTTCACGACGTTTCGCGATGCCCAGTGCCAGGCGGAAAGCCCTGTGAAGACGCTCGATGCGGTGCAGGTTTCCCGCTATGGCGAGGAAGTGCAGCTGACCTGTTCGGCCCGCTCCTTCCTGCACCGCCAGGTGCGCTCCATGGTGGGCTCGCTGGTCGAGGTCGGCACGGGCAAGTGGAGCGCGAAGGATTTCAAGGCGGCACTGGACGCCGCCGATCGCAGCCGCTGCGGCCCGGTCGCGCCGCCGGACGGGCTCTACCTTGTTGCCGTGGACTACCCGCCGGACGCCTGAGGCGCGATCAGGGTGGCGAAGTAGACGGCGACCGCAATCTCGATCGCCAGCACCGGCACGGCGGCGGCCAGGGCCGAGGTGATGGTCGGCAGGCCCAGCGAGACATAGGCGATGCGCCAGTGCGCGAGGACGCGCAGATAGGGATAGACGAACAGCGCTATCCGCATCAGCTCGACCGGCAGCAGCCCGGCGGTGAACACGGTCCAGAACACGAAGAGATAGGCATACAGCCACAGGACCGCCCAGTTGTGCACCACGATCCAGCGCACGAAGCCGGCGCGGGCACCGGTGACGTGGGCGGCTGCGGCGGCCGCAATCGGGAACAGCACCCAGGACAGGCCCTGGATCAGGAATTCGTCGGCCCAGCTCAGTTCGCGGCCGACGGCCTGGCCGGCGACATGGATCATCGCGATCATCGGCACGGCGAAGAGAATCGCGGCGAAGGAGCGCCAGAACCCGCCCATCGACACATCGAATCCGGACTGCCAGTCCGGCCGGAAGGTGAAGATGCGCCAGCTCGCGCCCAGCGCGACCCAGGCTTCCGCGACCAGGCGCATCATTCCGGCGTATCCCTGAAATAGCGATCCAGGATGCGTGCATAGATGCGCGTCAGGCTCTCGATATCGCTGACGGGCACGCGCTCATTGACCTGGTGCATGGTCGCGCCGACGAGGCCGAACTCGGCGACGGGTGCATAGGCCTGGATGAAGCGGGCGTCGGAGGTTCCGCCGCCGGTGGTCAGGGCGGGCCGGCGCCCGGTTTCCGCTTCCACGCAATCCTGCAGCAGGCTGGTAAAGGCGCCGGCCGGCGTCAGGAAGGCTTCGCCGGTGACATGGATATCGGTCTTCACCTGCCCGTCGAAATGCAGGTTCACACCGGCCGCCTCATCCTCGATCCAGCGGGTCAGACCGGCGCCGGTATGGGCGATGTTGAAGCGGATATTGAACCGCGCCCGGGCGGTGGCGGGAATGACATTGGTGGTCGGATTGCCGACATCCACCGTGGTGATTTCCAGATTGGACGGCTGGAAGTGCGGCACGCCGCTGTCCAGCGTCCGCGCACGCAGCCGCGCCAGCAGGTCGAGCAAAGGCGGGATCGGGTTCTCCGCCCGTTCCGGATAGGCGACATGCCCCTGGCGGCCGGTGACGGTGATCTCGCAATTCAGCGATCCGCGCCGCCCCGACTTGATCGTGTCGCCCAGCGCATTGGGATTCGTGGGCTCGCCGACCAGGCAATGGTCGAAGGTCTCGCCCTCCGCTTCCAGCGCCTTGAGCACGGCCTTTGTGCCATTGACCGCCGGGCCTTCCTCATCGCCCGTGATCAGGAAGGCGATCGAGCCGTCCGGCGTGCCGGACGCGTCGAGATGGCGGCGCACGGCGGCGACCATGGCGGCGATCGCACCCTTCATGTCGGCCGCGCCGCGTCCCCACAGAACCCCGTCGGCTTCCTCGGCGGCAAACGGTGCGCGCTGCCAGCCGGCCTCGTCGCCGGGCGGCACGACATCGGTGTGTCCGGCAAACAGGAAACAGGGCGAGGCCGAGCCGAGGCGGGCATAGAGATTGTCGACTTCGCCGAAAGGATAGCGCCGGCAGTCAAATCCCATCGCCTCCAGCATGCCCTGCAGCACGTCCAGCGCACCGGCATCGGCCGGGGTGATCGACGGCCGCCGGATCAGCGCCTGGGCGATCGGGACTGGATTGGCGAGATCGAAGCCGGTTTCAGAGGTCAACAATAAGATCCTTGCCGAACATCAGGCCGGCATGCCGGCAGGCAGTCTTGAGACGCGAAAGCTTTTGTTCCTTCGAGAGGTTTACATCGACATACCAGTCATCGATCAGCTTTTCAGCATGTTTGGCCAGCGCCGGCGATCGCGGATAGAGCGCGTCCGGGGAATGCGCGACAATCCGGCGGTTTCGCGTGCCGGCTTGAGCGAGCACGGCCAGAAGGCCCGGGCGGGTCTTCTCCAGCCAGATCAGGCCCAGCCGGTAGGCGGCTTTCTGGCTGGAGGCGAAACAGGCTTTCTCCCCGAGCTGGACGAGATAATTGCCGGTTCGTCTTTCCGTCTCGTCATTCGGATCCTGCCAGTCGAGCGGCAATACCGAACTCATGCGATCCGGCGGCAAGGTCGAGCCCGTCCGGTCGAGCGGCGAAGTCGGGCTCAGGCGATCCGGCGGCAAGGCCGAGCCCGTCCGGTCGAGCGGCGAAGTCGGGCTCAGGCGAGCCGGCGGCAAGGTTGGGCTCGTACGATACGGCGCGCCACCGCCGATATTCCCTTCCTCGTTTCCGGCAGGCGCACGCCGCTCCACAGGGCCTTCGGAAATTCCCTTATAAGTGCTATCAGCGCTTAGAAGGATGCGGCGCAAGATGTCCAGTGCGCTTTCGTCCAGCGATTGCCGGTGTGATTCCAGTGCCTTGTAGCACTCCAGGTCCAGTTCGATGGTGTTTTGTGCCGACATATCTGTCTCCGGAGGTCGCCTTATATTTTGTTATAAGAATTAAAAGGGGGGTGGCAACGCTCACGATGAGAGGGTGCGCGCGGTTCGTCTGAGGTGTCACTGCGGCGTTGCGGGCCGCCGGTGCTGAGATCGCGCAGGGCGTTGCAGAGGGAGACCGTCGCGGAGAGAGATCATAGCAGAGGGCATCGCGGAGAAGGGGGCGGTGCAGGGAAAGGCCGGATCAGGGGCGGATGCAACGCGGTCGGCGCAGGGAGATCGGCGCAGGGAGATCGGCGCAGGGAGGCCGTCGCACAGACCGGTGCAGGGAAAGGTCGTCCGCACAGGGCGGTGTAAAGAGAGACCGTCGCGCAGGCCGGTAGCGGGGCAGTGGAGGGCGGCTGATGCAGGAAGTCCGGCGCAGTTGGCGGCGCAAGGATGCCGGAGCCGGAAAGGCTGGTGGAGAGGGCGGTCCGACGAGGCCGGCGTAGCGAGAGGCCGTCGCGGAGACTGGTGCCAGGGCGGTGGAGGGAGGCCGGTGCAGGAGTCGCTGTAGGGGCTGGTGCAAGGCGGCTGATGCGGGTGGCGGTGCGGGGGCGCCGGAGCCGGAAACGGCCGGGGCTGAGGGACATCGTGTCGGGAAGTCGACAGCGCACGTCAGAGGGGGCTCTGCCGGCGCGCGTCGCGCCCGGACAATCCGATCATGCTGATCATGGGTGGGCCCGCTGCGCCGATGAGGCCTGAACAGCGCGGGAGAGACCGGCCGGCGCCGGCGTTCATTCGCGCCAGTATTGGTCACAAGGGATTGTCAGGCTGACCGGCTTGCGGTGGCGTACGGGCGCGCATGGGGGCGGTATCCCTGTCGCCAATATCGTCGAGGGCACCTATATCGGATGTCCTGGATCGGGTGCCGGACCGGAGAGGGAGATCATGGTGAAATTTGCGGTCGAGGATATCGGGGAGGCCACGGGTACGGGCTATCCCGCCGAATATGCCGGCGTCGTTAAGGGCCGCCATGCGCGGCGACTGGGCATGGCGGCCGGGCTGACCGGCTTCGGCGTCAATCTCGTGCGCCTGGAGCCGGGGGCCTGGTCGTCGCAGCGCCACTGGCACACGCACGAGGACGAGTTCGTCATGATGATGGAAGGTGAGGCCGTCCTGGTCACCGATGAGGGCGAAACTGTGCTGCGCGCCGGCGATTGCGCGGGCTTTCCGGCCGGGGTCGAGAATGGTCACTGCCTGCAGAACCGGTCCGGCGCCGATTGCGTCTTCCTGGTCGCCGGCGGGCGTTCTGACGCAGATGCGGCCTTCTATCCCGACATCGATCTGGAGGCGAAGCCGGGCCGCTACTCCGACCCGGACTGTTTCCGCCGCAAGGACGGATCACGCTTCTAGCTTGAAAGCCGCTTCTCCATCGCGAACCGGTCGAGCTGTTCGCCGCGGACCTCGACCGTCTCGCGCTGTGTGATCGCGAATCCCATGGCCGAAAAGGCCGGCTGGGCCATCAGGCTGGCATGGACGATGAGGCGGGTCTGGCCTGTCTCGAGCGCCACTTCCTCGATCGCGGTGTAGAGCCGGCGGAACAGGCCCGAGCCCTGGAAGCCGGGGCGGATATAGGCGAAGTCGACATACTCCGGCGGTGCCAGCGACATGAAGCCGGCGGCATGACCGTCCTGCTCGGCGATGAAGATCACCTGTCCGGCCAGGCGCGTATTCCAGTCCTCCCCGCGGCGCGGTTCCGGCACCCAGGCCTGGCGCTGCTGCGGCGTGTAGCGGCTGCGCGCATTGTGGACCGCGTCGAACATGATCTCGCCCAATAGCGCGAAGTCCGCCGGGGCGGCCCGGCGGATCGTGACAGTGTCGCTCATGAGCGTGGCCTGCGGGCTAGTGCGAGCGCCCGTGCGTCTCGCGATAGCGTTCCATCGAGACCGAGATCTTGAAGGTTTCGCGGTATTTCGGCGAGCCGACCGGGCGGGGCGGGTGCTGCGAGGTGAGGGCCAGGATGCGTTCCAGCGTGTCGTGCGCCGCACCGGACTGGCCGGCGCCGATATAGGCGTGCAGCTCGACCAGCGCGTCGGACAGCGGGTCGCCGCCACGGATGATGAAATAGGGCTCGTCCTTGCCCAGCTTGTTCAGCACGTCGAATTCCGACGGATTGTTGGCGGAACCGTAGGGTGCTGCCGGGTCGGCCACCGCCGGACGGTCTGTCTTGGTTTCGTCGCTCATGACGCGCCCCTTCCTGTTCGAACCGGCACATCCCATCAGATTCGAGCCGCAACGGGTAGCGGCACGTCAGCGCAGGGGCTGTTATAAACGGGGCAGCAGATCAGGGAGGCGCCGTCATGACCGGTACGGCAAGGCTGGCAGGATTGGCAATGGCGATGGTGGTGACGACAACAGCAGGCGCAGCCCAGGAGCGCGGGCCGGACCAGGTGCGGGCCCGCGAGATCGGTATTGCGCCCGGCGTGCTGGCGCCCGGTCCGCTCAATGCGATCACCGATGTCGAAGGTGTGCGGGTCGGCCAGGTGACGCTGACCGACGCCGAGGCCGCGATCCGCACCGGCGTCACGGCCATCCTGCCGCATGGCGGCGATCTTTATGCCGACAAGGTTCCGGCCGCCCTCGCTGTCGGCAACGGATACGGCAAGCTGATGGGTGCGACCCAGATCCGCGAGCTCGGCGAGATCGAGACGCCGATCGTACTGACCAACACGCTGGCCGTGCCGCGGGCAGCGGACGGGATACTCGACTGGTCGCTGGCGCTGCCGGGTCATGAGGGCATCCGTTCGCTCAACATGGTGGTCGGCGAGACCAATGACAGCCGGCTCAACGACATCCGCGCCCGGATTGTCACACCGGAACATGCGGTGGAGGCCATCGAGAGCGCTTCGGACGGGCCCGTCGCCGAAGGCAATGTCGGTGCCGGCAATGGCACGGTGACCTTTGGCTGGAAGGGCGGGATCGGCACGTCCTCGCGCCGTCTGCCCGAAGCACTGGGCGGCTGGACGCTGGGCGTGCTGGTGCAGACCAATTATGGCGGCATCCTGCAGATGGACGGCCTGCCTGTGGGTGAGACGCTGGGGCAGTACTATCTCTCCGACCACGTTGCGGACGATCGCGCCGACGGGTCGATCATGATCGTCCTTGCCACCGATGCGCCCCTCTCCGGCCGCAATCTGGAACGTCTTGCCCGGCGCACATTCGCCGGCCTGGCACGTACCGGAGCATCGATCACCAACGGGTCGGGCGATTATGCCCTTGCCTTCTCCACCCATCCCGATGTGCGCCGCACGCCGGAGCGCCGCTCGGACGTTGCGACGATCTCCGACCTGCCCAACGGCCAGATGTCGCCGCTCTTCCAGGCCGCGATCGAGGCAACCGAGGAAGCCATTTATAACGCCCTCCTGATGGCCGAGGATATCGACTACCCGGTTGCCGGCTCGGACGCCGTGGTGCACGCCCTGCCGGTCGAACGGGTACGCGCGATGGTGGAGCAACGCCATCCTCGCCCTTGATGGGCGAGGGGGACCGCTGCGAAGCAGCGGTGGAGTGGGTGGGGGCGAGGCGGTGGCGAGCTCGCAAACACCGGGATTCACCCCATCCGGCCCGAGGCTTCGCCTCGGCCCACCTTCCCCATCAAGGGGAAGGATGACGCTTGTCTCGACCGCCTTGTCTGCTTGGCGGCATCCCCCGCTTCGCGCTACCACCCTGCCATGACCGCTTCCAGATCCATCGCCATTATCGGGGCCGGGCCGGCCGGTCTGATCGCTGCGGAATATTTGTCCGCGGCGGGGTTCGGCGTGGATATCTTCGAGAAAATGCCGACGCCGGGACGCAAATTCCTGATGGCCGGGCGCGGCGGTCTCAACCTGACCCATTCCGAACCGCTGCCGGCCTTTCTGGGCCGGTATCGCGAGGCGGCGGACTGGCTGGGACCGGTTATTCTCAAGCACGATCCGGCAGCGCTGCGGGCCTGGTGCGAGGGGCTGGGCCAGGCGGTGTTTACCGGCTCGTCGGGCCGGGTGTTTCCCGAGGCGATGAAGGCGTCGCCCTTGCTGAGAGCGTGGCGGAAACGGCTGGAGGATCAGGGTGTTGTCCTGCATGTGAGACATTGCTGGACCGGCTGGGACACAGAGGGTGCGCTGGTGTTCGATACGCCGGACGGCCCTGTCACGCACCGCGCCGACGCGACGCTTCTGGCGCTGGGCGGGGCGAGCTGGCCGCGGCTGGGATCGGACGGACATTGGGCGGACATACTGTCACGTGAGGGCATCACAACAGCCCCGTTCATGCCCTCCAACTGCGGCATGGAAGTAACATTCAGTGACATCACGAAGGCGCGTTTCGCCGGCACGCCGCTGAAGACGATCGCGCTCACCCTGGGCGGGGAGCGTGTCGCCGGCGAAGCGGTGATCGCCCGCTACGGTCTGGAAGGCGGGGCGGTCTATGCGCTCGCCGCACCCATCCGCAACGCGCTGGCGCAGGGACCGGTGACGCTGCATCTCGACCTGCGCCCCAACCAGACCGCCGATGCCCTCGCGGCGATCCTGGCGCGGGCGAAAAAGGGCCAGTCCCTTGCCAACCGCCTGCGCAAGGCCGGCCTTGCGCCGGCCGCCATCTCCCTCCTGCGCGATGCGGTGACGGATCTGCCGTCAGATCCCGCCGCGCTCGCGGCGCTGATCAAGGCCGTGCCGCTGAGTGTCACCGGCCAGCGCGGTCTCGATCGCGCGATTTCCTCGGTGGGCGGTATAACACGCGCGGCGGTGGGTGAGGATTTCATGCTGACGGCAAAGCCCGGCGTTTTCGCCGCCGGCGAGATGCTGGACTGGGACGCCCCGACCGGCGGCTACCTCCTGCAGGCCAGTTTCGCAACGGGGATAGCCGCCGCGAAAGGCGTGGAGGCCTGGCTGGGGAAGTAGGGGAATTGCACCATCCTCCCCCTTGATGAGGGAGGTGGGCCGAGGCGGAGCCTCGGCTCGGAGGGGGTGGGGGCGAGGTGTTGGCGAGCTCGCAGGCACCGGGATTCACCCCATCCACCACGCCTTCGGCGCGGTCCCCCTTCCCCATCAAGGGGAAGGATGGGAGGGCCCCCCTACCGCAACAGCTCGTTGATCGCGGTCTTCGCCCGCGTCTGCGCATCCACGCGTTTCACGATCACGGCGCAGGCGAGCGAGGGGCCGCCCTTGGGGTCGGGCAGGGTGCCGGGCACGACGACGGCGTATTCGGGGACTTCGCCGCGGGTGATCTCGCCGGTAGCGCGGTCGACGATCCTGGTCGACTGGCCCAGGAAGACGCCCATGGAGATCACGGCGCCGGTGCGCACGATGACGCCCTCGGCCACTTCCGAGCGTGCGCCGATGAAGACATCGTCCTCGATGATCACCGGCCCCGCCTGCAGCGGTTCCAGCACGCCGCCGATCCCGACACCGCCGGAGATGTGGACGTTCTTGCCGATCTGGGCGCAGGAGCCGACCGTCGACCAGGTGTCGACCATCGTGCCCGCGTCCACATACGCCCCGATATTCACATAGGAGGGCATCAGCACCGTACCCGGTGCGATGAAAGCCCCGCGGCGCACGGCGCAGGGCGGCACGGCGCGGAAGCCGGCGGCGGCAAAATCGGCCTCGTCCCAGCCCTCGAACTTGGAGGGCACCTTGTCCCACCATTTCGAGCCGGCAATCCCGCCCTCGACCAGACCCATCGGATTGAGCCGGAAGCCCAGCAGCACGGCCTTCTTGAGCCACTGGTTCACGACCCAGTCGCCATTGCCGGCGCGTTCGGCGACGCGGGCCTTGCCGGCATCAAGCAGGCCGATCGCCGTTTCCACCGCCTCGCGCACCTCGCCCTTCGTGTCGGCAGACACGCTGTCGCGATTGTCCCAGGCGGTCTCGATGGCGGATTGCAGGGCGTCGGTCATGGCTCGCTCGTCAGGCTGATACGGAGGAAGAGCGCGACTTAGCACCGGTGCGGGAGAGGGGGAAGTGCGCCGGTGCGGGCGGGGCCGGACGGCCTGGGTTCAATTCGCGCTTTTGCATCAACGTCAAATTTTGCCTGCCGCACATAAAATCATTGATTGTATCCCGCGGCTGTGCCGTACTCGCCTTGAACGCGAAATTTTCGAGTCCCTGTCGCGTGAGGACGGGGGCGGTTCCGGCCCGCCGGCCGGCGCGTAGCGGAGGGACATATCATGCGAAAATTCTTGCTGGGCTCTGCCCTGACCGGGGCTCTGGGCGCTCTGGTCCTTCCGCTGGGCGCGGCCGCCGCCCAGGAAACCGTCACCTACACCTATGACGCCCAGGGGCGTGTGGTCGAGGTGCAGCACTCCGGCGGGCCCAATCACGGCGTGAAGCGCGAATACGAATACGACGACGCGGACAACCGCACGCGCAAGAAGACGACCGGCGCCTGACCGGCGCGTGGCCCTGCCTGTCTGACGTCTCTTCCAGGATCCGATTTCCGGAGTGTATCCATGCCGTTCGTCCGTCTGCTGTCCGCCGGCCTTGTCGCCTGCCTGTCTGCAATTTTAGCGTTTGCCACGCCCTAGTTCGCGCAGGGGAACGGCTATGGCGTACCGCTTGCCTATCCCGGCATTGACGGTAATGGCGTCGATCTGGCGACGGGAATTTTCACGACATCCTCGCCGGAGATCAGTATCGGCGATCCGGGCGCCGGCGGGCTGAGCTATTCCCAGCTCTTTATCGGCAGCAATTGGCGGCACAGCCTGTGGGGCACGATCGACAGCAATCCGGGCGGCACGAGTCACAGCGTGTCGGTCTTCGGGTCGACGGAACGCTTCACCACCTGGTCGGCGGGCCAGCAGGCCTTCCTGCCGGAACGCGAGACCGGCGCAACGTTGAAGCCCACCGGCTACCAGATGACCTATACCGCCTCCAATGGGATGGTCGCGGTGTTCGACCCGGTGACGAGCTATGAAGTCTTCTATCCCGAAACCCAGAACGATATGGAATGGGTGATCCGCTCGGTCACGCTGCCCAATGGAACGCGCTACGACTTCACCTATCAGTCGGTCGTGCTGGGCACCTATCACTGCATTGAAGGTCCGCCGGAGTGCGAGCCGACCTATGAGGCGATGTTCAAGCGCCTCCAGTCGGTTACCACCAACCACGGCTACCAGCTGCACCTGGAATACGCCCAGAACAATGCCGATGTCTGGGGCACGCACCAGGCCTTCGCGTGGAGTTCGGTTACCGAAGCGACCCTGATCAATAATGCGATCGATTACTGCGCGCCGGCCGCCGACAGCTGCACCTTCTCGCAAGACTGGCCCAGCCTGACCATAACCGGCGCCGTGGTCGGTTCGCGCTCCTATACGGACGATCTCGGCCGCACCACGGCCATCACCTTTGCCGGCCCGAATGTCACCGGCATCCGCCTGCCCGGATCGGCGTCGAACGATGTCACGATCGGCTACAGTTCCAACCGCGTTTCTTCGGTCAATGTGAACGGGCTGACCACCAGCTATACCTATTCCGACGTGTCCGGCACGCGCACGACCAGTGTCGATGCGCCCGGCGCGGCCGGTGTGACCGAGGTGGAGTCCAGCCTGACAACCGGGCTGATCAGCGCGGTGGAGACGCCGTCCGGTGCCCGCACCGAATACACTTATGACGCCGACTATCTGCCCGACACCATCACCCTGCCGGGCGGCCGCACGGTGGAATACGCCTATGACAGCCGCGGCAATGTAACCTCTGTTGTGGCGCGCGACAGTGGTGGTGCCAATCCGATCACCACGATGACGGCTTCCTATCCGGCAAGCTGTTCCAATCCGGTGACCTGCAACCAGCCGAGCTGGGTTGAGGACGCCGCGGGCAACCGCACTGACTTCACCTATGACAGCACCCATGGCGGCGTGCTGACGGTGACGCAGCCCTCACCCGGCTCCGGTCTGGCGCGGCCGTATACGCGCATCATCTATGATGATTTCAATGCCTGGTACTACAAGGGCACCGGATCGGTGCTCGCCGGCCCCGGTCCGGTCTATCTGCCGGTCGAGGTCCAGACCTGCCGCCAGGGCTCCGGCCCCAGCTGCACCAACTCATCCTATCGTATCGACACCGACATGCAGTACGGCTCGTCCGGTGTGGCGAACAATCTCCTGATGACCTCGACCACCGAGGCCGCCGGTAATGGCGCGCTCAGCGCGACCAGCACCATGCAGTACGACATGGTGGGTAATCTTGTCTCGCTCGACCCACCCCTGCACGGCACGAATAATCGTACCGCTTTCTTCTATGACGCGCTGCGCCGGCCGACCGGCCAGATCGGTCCGGACCCGGATGCCGGCGGTCCGCTGACCCATTCCGCACAGCGCACCACCTATAATACGCGCGGCCAGGTGAGCCAGGTCCGGTTCGGCACCATGCCCGGCTATGCTGTTGCCTGGACGAGCTTCTCCGAGCTCGAGCGCCAGACCGTCACCTATGACACGACGCACCGTCTCTCGGCCTCGCGCCTGATCACCGGTTCGACCACGCATGCGCTGGTGCAGTATTCCTACGACACTGCCGGGCGGACCCAGTGCGTGGCCCAGCGGATGAACCCGGCGACCTTCGCCAGCCCGCCTTCCTCGGCCTGCACGCCGGCCACCGCCGGCAGTTACGGGCCCGACCGGATCACACGGACCTATTACGACACGTCCAGCCGCCGCACCCAGGTGACGACCGCCTATGGCACCTCCGCTGCAGCGGACGAGGCCGCCTGGACCTATACGGCGAGTGGCCGTCTCTCGACCCTCACCGATGGCGAGGGCAATCGCACCACCTATACGTATGACGCCTTCGACCGCTTGCGCGACACGAAATATCCCTCGTCGACCCAGGGGGCGGGCACGTCCAATGGCGGCGATTACGAACGCCTGACCTATGACAGTTATGGCCGCATCTCCCAGCGGCGGGTCCGCACAGGGCAGGTCTTCGAATACACCTATGACAATCTCAACCGGATCACCAATGTCGATGCCCCGGCCGGCACGGCGGATACCAGCTATAGCTATGACAATCACGGGCGCATCCTGACGGTCTCGAACGGGTCGCAGACGATCACCAACACCTAAACGGACGCGGCTGGCTGGCTTCGCAGACCGGCGCCAATGGCGAGGTGAGCTATCTCTACAATGAGGCGGGCCAGCGCACGCGCATGACCTGGCCGGACAGTTATTACGTCACCTATGCCTATACGCGCGGCGGCCAGCTGGCCTCGATCTTCGAGAATGGCGACACGACCGGGCTCGAACGCCTGGCGGACTTCACCTATGACCAGCATGGCCGGCGCACCCTGCTGACGCGCGGCAACGGGGTGACGACGGATTATGATTACGACGCCGCCTCGCGGCTGGACGAGCTGGTGCAGAACCTGGCCGGCACATCCGACGACCGCACGCTGAGCTTCAGTCACAACCCGGCAGGCCAGATCACCAGCCGGACGGACAGCAATACCGGCTATGCCTGGACCGACTTCGTCAACTTCGACGAGACGACGAGCTATAACGGTCTCAACCAGTTGCTTTCGGTGACGGGCCAGTCGACGGCGCCGCAATATGACGGCCGGGGAAACATGACCCGGGATCACCAGGGCCAGACCTATCAATACGATCATTACAACCGGCTGAGCGGTGTCGGGACGTCGATCGATCTGGCCTATGACCCGGCCGGGCGCCTGCAGGAGACCTCGGGCACGGGCATCACCTTCCGCGAGATGCAGTATGACGGTCTCGACCTGATCGCGGAATACAATGGCTCCGGCACGCTGACGGCGCGTTACGTGCACGGCCCCGGCGCGGACGAGCCGCTGGTGCAATATGCCGGCGCCTCGGTGTCGACGCGGCAATGGCTGCTGGCGGACGAGCGGGGGTCTATCGTCGCCGTCACCGACTGGTCGGGCGCGTCGATCCAGATCAACAGCTATGACGAATACGGCGCCCCGGCGCCGGGCAATGCCGGCCGCTTCGGCTATACCGGCCAGGTC
>MDTG01047092.1_pt1 | contig 70470 bp, 52 predicted proteins | sample 811421 | NCBI WGS metagenome assembly MDTG01 (sample SAMN05326645, study PRJNA326480) | marine metagenome | isolation source: seawater | place: Pacific Ocean: South East | collected 2011
CCTTCCGGAGGTTGTAGATTATGGAAATTTTCGATTTTCCTCCCACTAGCTTGAGGGAGTTAGTAATTGGGTCTGTACACTGCTCCATAGTCTCTCTTCGTATACTAGTATGAAAATATTGTCTACTTGTTTAAATCATCCTTAGAGGCCTATCATTACACAAACAACACTCAAACCAAACAAAAGGATCAGTCATGTCAGGTCAGAACTCAAAAGAAATAAGATCAAAAGTAACAGAAGATGGAGAGATAGAAATTTCAATTGCGACCGTTACCAAGCCTACACCGGGAGAAGATGAAGTACTAATTCGGGTAGAGGCTGCACCTATTAACCCATCTGACCTTGGTCTTCTTTTAAGCTTCGCCGCAGACTTAAGTACCATAAATGTCTCGGGCGATGGTGACCAAACAGTAACCTCGATGAAAATACATCCAGCTTTAATGAATGCAATGAAGCCGAGACTGGGCCAATCTATGCCGGTTGGGAACGAGGGCGCTGGAATTATTGAAGACGCGGGAGCAAACGCCAAAGAATTAATTGGAAAAACTGTAGGGCTTGCTGGGGGCGCCATGTATTCCCAATACAGATGTGTCCCTGCGTCGAGCTGTCTGGTGATGAATGACGGAACAAGTTCGAAAGAAGCAGCATCCTCTTTTGTAAATCCTTTAACAGCGCTAGCTTTTATAGAAACCATGAAAATGGAAAAACATTCCGCCATCGTGCACACGGCAGCAGCCTCCAACCTTGGGCAAATGTTGGTAAAAATTTGTGAGAACGACAACATTCCTCTTATAAACATTGTTAGAAAATCTGAGCAAGAAAAAATCCTTAAGGACTTGGGTGCCAAATACATATGTAACACTAGTGACACAGATTTCATGGAGAACCTCATCGATGCTCTGATCGAGACCGGGGCGACGTTAGGTTTTGATGCAACTGGAGGGGGAAACAATGGAGAACTTCCAGGACAGATACTTTCTGCCATGGAAGTAGCTGCCAATAAAACCGCAAAAGAATATAGCCGCTACGGCTCAGATACATACAAACAGGTATACATATACGGTGGCCTGGACCCCTCTCCAACAATTTTAAAAAGAGCTTTCGGGATGTCTTGGGGCCTTGGAGGTTGGCTGCTTACGCCAATGATCGGAAAAATTGGGATGGAGCGATTTCAGCAGATGCGCATGAGAGTTGCTGCTGAGATTAAAACCACGTTTGCCAGTAATTACGCTGCAGAAATTTCATTGGAAGAGATGCTGCAGCCGGAGACCATCAAATCCTATGCCAAACAGGCCACAGGCGAAAAATACTTGGTTTCTCCTCATAAATAATAAAAACAATTAGCTAACAAAAAAGCAGTTGGAGATAATATGTACAAGTTACGCAAAGGCATGGGTGTTGGGTTAATCACTTGCGTTGGCTTGATATTGGCGCTTAATTTGCTTATGAGATTCAGTGATGGGCCTTTAGAAATAATTTCAGGAGGTCCGTTCACAACTGGTGAACTTATCCCGACACCAAGTTCTTGGACATCCATTCGAGACAGAAATACTATAGAGTTTCAAACGCTGGACCCAATCAGTTCTAGGACGGTTTGGTTGGCTGTGCATGACGAGAAACTTTTTATCATCAGTGGCTATATGAATACATTTTACGGCGGAATCTGGAAGCAATGGCCTCACTACTTAAACAAAGATGACCGAATTATAATCCGCGTTGATGGCCGATTATCAGAGCATCGATTAAAAAGAGTGCTCAATGGCCCCGATGTCGGCCCTGTTCTAAGCGAATTCAGTCGAAAGTACGGAAACGGCCTCGCGTCTGACGGAAGCGCAGTGTCCAACGGTGATAGTTGGCTTTATGAGGTAGTTGCTCGCTGAGATTTTTTCACTCAACAATGATTGATGGAATGTTATGTCTGTAATAAGAGTTTTAACCGTCGGAGGGACGATTGACAAGATTTACTTTGACGCCAAAAGTTCTTATGAGGTTGGCCCTCCAGCCATCGAGGATATGATCTCAGACCTGCATCTCAACCAGGACTTTTTTTTCTCTGCTCTTATGCGTAAAGACAGCCTTGAGATGAATGAAAAGGACAGAGAAAAGGTACTTGAAGCAGTAACGGGTTGTAACGAAGAACTAATCTTGATAACCCATGGCACTGACACGATGGTGGAAACAGCTTACACAATCAGCAACGCCTTTCCAGAAGGAAATTTAAAAAAAACAATTGTCCTTACTGGTTCAATGAAACCTGCTATATTCAGGGACACCGACGCTTTCTTTAACGTCGGATGTGCGATTGCTGCACTGCAAATATTGGATAGCGGTGTTTATATAGCAATGAGTGGGGAAATTTTTCCTTACAATAAAGTTCGCAAAGATCGAGACCTAGGAAAATTTATTTTGCAATAGCATCAACTAAACCGAGAAAACAAAATGAAAAAAAAACTTCGATCATTTAGATTCTCTTTTCGTCTCTTTTTTTTACTCCCTTTCGTACTAGCTGCGTGCAACGAAGCTGAAGTCTCGCCAGCTAATCTCACCTTTGCCGAAACCTTTCAGGAACAACTTATCAATGCCAAGCCTGGCGACATACTAAATATTCCAGCCGGAATCCATGCATTCTCTCGCAGCCTGTCTCTATCAGTACCCGGTGTGACTTTACGCGGAAAGGGCATTAACTCCTCTATTTTGTCCTTTAAAACCCAATCTCAAGGAGCTGAAGGCCTTCTTGTCAGCGCGAATGACTTTACCATCGAGGATTTAGCAATCGAGGACACAAAGGGAGACGCCCTAAAAATAAATCAATCGAGGAACGTCACGATACGCCGTGTGAGGACAGAGTGGACCAACGGAGCCAGTACAGAAAATGGTGCTTATGGTATCTATCCTGTGCAATCGGAAAACATTCTCATTGAGGGTTCCGTTGCAATTGGGGCGTCTGATGCTGGGATCTACGTTGGACAATCGAAAAACATAGTAGTTCGCGATTCTCGCGCAGAATATAACGTAGCTGGGATTGAGATTGAAAATTCAACCCATGCCGATGTATATCGCAACGTAGCAACGAAAAATACCGGCGGTATATTGGTCTTTGACCTCCCAAACCTCCCCGTTCAAGGAGGACAGGCCACTCGAGTTTTCAATAACGATATTTACAGTAACAATACAGAAAATTTCGCGCCCGAAGGTAATATTGTTGGAAACGTGCCTACAGGAACTGGATTACTGATCCTAGCCAATGACAACATTGAAGTTTTTGAAAATCGTTTTGCAGACAATGGTAACGTGAATATCATGATCTATAGTTTTTTGTTTGGAGGGCGTCAGATCGATGATACTAAGTACGACCCATACCCTGAAAAAATTTATATTTATAACAACGACTTCGATGGTGGCGGGGACAGACCTCGACACCCTGCCTTAATTGCTTGGGCGAAATCAAACCCGTTGGGAACGCCAGACGTCGTGTGGGACGGCATGGTGCGTCGTGGAAACGGGCAAGAGAACATAGTATGCCTAGGAGAAAACGCAACAGAAAATTTGCTTAATTTAGGGGGCACAGCAGACGTGGCTACGTCTCGCCTCGCTTTAGACTCTCATCGATGCACCTTTGACTTGCTAGACCCAATTGAGCTGTGATGACTCATTCACTTTTTTATAATCTGAAATGAATTAGTTTCCTTCTCACCTTCCTGACTGGTTTGCCAAAGTGTTGCTCTAGTAATTTGGATTGAGTGGTAACCTGACCGCATATGTAGCAAAGCAGGCACGCCGTGACAACAAAGAGCGCCGCCGAATGAAGCCCCAACACAATGAGAATTGTGTCCACCAACTTCTTCTCTCCTCTGGTATCTTTACTTTTAATTAAACAACAACTACTACTGGTTTATTCTAATACTTAAGAAATATTCGTCAAACATTTTCCAAGAACTTTACTGACATTTTCTCAAAACAGATGAAAAAATTAAGCGCATAAATAATCTTGTAGCTTATATGTTAATTATCAAAGACCCTCGCATTGTAACCGGCCAGATCCATGTATGGGCGCTTGAATTCAGGGAGCAAAAAACGCTGATTAATAAGGTCATCTGTTGCAAGCTCATATTGTGAAAAGTAATCTTCAAAAGACTGATACATGTCCGAAATCGAACCTCGAGGATCTCTTGTTTGAGCCGCCATAGCTTCTGTGCTTGGTAACGGCAGGTAACCTCCAACGAGCCTAGCTAACGCCTTTGGCGCTCCTATATTTTCTGCTCTTAAGTTCCAAGACAGAAACGTTGCAATCGGTACAGCTGCCGTAGGAGGCAGGATTGTACTCGCACTTAAATCATTGTTGTTAATATCAACAGCGGGAACTAACGAATTATAAAAGCCAATAGCCCGCGGAGGATGTGACTCAATGATCCGATGTGTGTTCCATTGAGCACCATAGTCGGCAAATTCAGGACGATAGAGTCCTGAGGGATGATCAATACCTTCGATCGGATTCCAGGCTTTCTGATTAATCTTGCCGTCAACATGAGAGCGCACAAGGCTGTTATTGGCAATGAGAGGATACCTAGACGCGGGCGGCTCAATGCCATCAGAAATCCACTCCGACATTGCCACGACTAGAGACTCTGCTATTGGCGCCCACATGTTCGGATTTGACGATAATCGTCCTATGGTAGGGGCACGTGGCTTTCCATCCCTAGAAGTGTGAGCTGAACCACCGATCGTGTAGAAACGCACTTCGTCCGGTATAGCTGCATCCTCAGTGCCCAGAGGGTTGGTGTGAGGAAGCGAGCCAGCTCTCAACCAATACTCGTTTGAGGTCTGAATATGCATAACTTTTGGAGCAACACCTTCCTCACGTGCCCCGCTTAGCAGGCCGTCCTTGCTCCCGGTAAAGGGATCAACGCTGTCTCCATAAGTAAACGGAAATAAATCATTAGGGTATAAATAGTTGGTATGATGCCCGTTGGTGCGAGTAGGCATAGCAAAACGGTTGTTAAACATCCCGTATCCCGCTCCGGTGATAACCGGTATAACACCATCGAAAACTCGGCGCTTTGACAAATCGATATTAAAACCGTCATACACAAAATGCCGTAATAACCGACCGCTCTGCGAATTACCCCACGCGATGGTATGGTCGATCTCTGGCATGTTTAACTCACCTAATAACGGATTACCTCCGTCATAGCGCATCAACGAAACAATGTCGCGAATGGCAGCCATACCCACACCCGCGAGGACCGGATCTTGCGCCTCGTAGATGAGTTCGTAAATGACACCCGGCTCAAAACCTCCCTTTAAGTTTAGCGTTACCCGTGGCTGTGAGGAACTCTCTTCATCGATCACTGTAAGCGTAAAGTCGTCTCGGTCAATCTCCTCCCTATTATCTTTCTGATAAGCTCTTTTAGTCAGCACGGCCTCAATCAGACCGTCTTCGGTGGGTCGGTAAGCGAGGTGATTTGCCGTACCTATCTCTCGATCATTTGATTTTGTATAGACATAAATTTCATAACGCACCTTGCCCTTTATGGTCTCATCACCATCAGAGATTATAGGAGCGTGTAACCTCAGTCTTTCCGATGACTCCGATGAAAGCTCGTTAATCCAGCCCGTCACGAGGTAAGAGAAGCCGCGCTTTGTAAGGGGGTGTGACAAACTTACCTGCGGTGGAACACGACTCCCTCCACGATTATTTACATGGTAAATCAAACCCCCGTTAGATATCTCTGCCGAAGGAACCAGCAGTCGAAAATCAACCGAGTAATCCACTAGACCTGCTGCATTTCGCGGCGCATAGGAAACGTCTGTTATCCTCTGATTAAGGAACAACTCAGGATCTAAAGAAAGGTAGATCCGTCCAGAAATCGACTCGTAATTGTAATTTATGTCGTCTTCACTTATTAATTCCCGCTCTAGAATTTCAAACCTCTCAACTTGCCCATTCAACAGTGAAGAGGAAAACGCCAAGAGCATAAACTGAAAGGGTAGAAAAAAAATTGAACTTCGATCTCTCCCTAATGCTGACAAGTTGTTCATTATTATATGCTCCCTTAAGTTTCTTTTGTTGGGCGTTAGATCACATTCCAACACAACACCGCAAATTCACTATTTACTTAATTGACTTTGCGCGGCTCGCGAGACAAGAGCGGTACAATCGCTGTCATGACAGACCCTAACACTAGCAATCCAGCTCCCCCTAAGGAAAGCCACCCAAGCCGATCACTAAATTCGTAATCCGGCACGAAATAAACTATTAACTTGAGAGCGCCTATAGTAAAAAGTGGCGCTAATGCGAGGACTGCACTCACCTTTGAAGCATCCCAACAATTCATTGCCTCGGCAAAACTCCCATAAGCCACCAAAGTATTAACGCAGCAGAAGAATAAGAGAAATTGTTGCAAACCAGTTAAACCAAGCACTAAGCTGGGGCTGATGAATGGCAACAATACAAGCAATGAAAACATGTATATTACCCACAAAATCTGGACAGAAGTGTAACTTTTAAGCAACTTTTTCTGTATCAAGGCATAAACGGTCCAAGTCACCGCTGCAAAAATTACAATCATGACACCTAGCCCCTCACTACCTCCTCTTTGGACGAAATCAATAAGCCTCTCGTTAAAGAAAAGGAGCAGACCAGACAAGATAAGGAATGTTCCGAAGCGCTGAACTGCAACAAAGGACTCGCCGTAAATCCATACGCTGCCGATAATCAGAAACAAAGTAGTTAACTGAATAACTGCTTCACTCGTTTCGCCATTAACAAAATTAAGGCTGTAGGAAAACAAGAAGTAATTAAGGCATAAACTACTAGCCGCTATAAGCAGAAGAATCGAAGAAAGCCGGTCATGTCCCCGGATACTTGGAACTTGTTGCGTGAAAAAAAGCCATGCGGTTAGTACAATCCCTGCAAGGAGAAAACGGAACCATACAATCGTCGTCGCATCAATCGCTATGATCAACTCTTTTAGTGCGATAGGCAAGATACCCCATAACATTGAAGCTATAAGAGATAACGAAAACCCTCTAAGATCTTTTATCTGCACGTTTGAAAATAAATTTGAAAAACTTGACATGGATAAGTCTGAAATAATGATACTGTAAAAACTAAAAGAATTTGTAATGCTAGCACGAAGCTGAGGCAAGGTCGGGTTTCTTGAAGATCGAGCCGCTCCGTTTACTCTTTCAGTTGATGTGAAAAACGAGCGCTCAAAAAGTCCATCTGATCGGCCAAAACATTATGATTCGAAAGATAAAGAAACTCATATTGGTTTGGAGCGAAAGGGACCGCCAATAGTTCCATTCCGGCCTCTTCAGGGGTGCGATCTGCCTTGCGATTGTTGCACCTTCGGCAAGAGCTTACCACATTTGTCCACGCGTTCAATCCACCCCTAGAAACAGGCGTTACGTGATCTCGGGAAAGATCTCGGCTGTGGAAAGTCTTGCCGCAGTATAGGCATATATTTCTATCACGACGGAATAAAAACCTATTATCAAGGGGAGCATTATACTTCGCGTTGTGGACTTGACCTTCGCACGCAACAATACTGGGCAACCGCAAAACCGATTGAATACCAGAGTTATTGTATCCGCCATATAGCTCTGCAACGACTTTACCGAGGCTCCACATGACTTGCTCTTTCACAAGCAAGGTAGCAGCCTCTTCTCTCGTTAGCCAACTTACTGGTATCCCAGCTTTGTTCAATCGTAAGATTTTTACATTCACACTCACCGCCACCAAATTTTTACTAAAATGCCTTAGATCAAAATATAAAATATCGATTGAGCTATAAAAATTATCGGCTAGCCTTAAGGGTACTTTATGTTCGTCTGAATCTATCGCCGAATCTCCGCTCAAACCCTCCATTGCTTATCCAGTAACCGACCTGCAACAACCCAATAACTAAAGCGAAGAGTGGTAAAGTGCCCCAGTCCCTTCCACCGACTCTAAAAAAAAATACTGCGTTATAGTCCCTTGGCTCAGTGGGGTGAGAGGCTGTTACAATTCCGATGTACGTCCCCCTTTCTTCAAAAGTATGACTCGCACTAAAAAATCCTCCCTCTTCTATTCGTTCCGGCTCAAAAAAAACCGTCACCGCTTCTATATTTTCGATTCTCTCTATATCTTCCCAGTCAGCAAACCGCCCTAGCCCCCCTTCGTCTCGAATGATTCGAAAATCCACGTTCATCTCACTGAGAAGATCGTGTAAATATTCCATAACGAACACAGATCTCGTTACATCTGGAATGTCCTCACAATACTCCCTAGTTTTACGCGTTTCGGGCTGAAAAACAGTGAAGTGGGCCTGTAAGAAATTAACGCTTATCAGACAACTATCGCCTTCAAACGCTACTCCTCCATGCCCAAAGACTGTGGGCGACCCTAAATGCATAAATAAGCTAAAGGCGAAGACAAAAAATAGACGTGGTGTTTTACCCATAAAAAATTTCACTGTTGAACCCACTTGCAAAGCTTTCTTTAAATATATAAGTAATTGATGGAAACGCCTACCAAGGAATAACTTGCCCATCGTAGTTAAGAAACTTACCAGATTGCTCAGCTGTTAAAGTATCAATCAAAGACACCATCCCACGAACACTCGTTTGGGTATCAATGAGCCCTTTGGGGCCACCCATGTCTGTTCTCACCCAGCCCGGATGCAACATCGCTGCAATGAAGCCCTGACTCCTCAAATCAATAGAAACGCTTTTAACCGCCGCGTTCAAAGCACTCTTCGAACTGCGGTAGATATAAGCACCTCCGCCTTGATTATCCTCAATAGAGCCCATCTTAGACGTTAAAAAAATTAACTTTTTGACAGAGCTATTACGTACTTTTTCGATTATTAGTTGTGTTAGTAAAAGGGGCGCGATCACGTTAGTTTGAAAAACATTCGACCAATCGTCTCCGTTTAACCCGCCAAAATTAACATTCCTGGGTCCGTAGATTCCAGCGTTATTGATTACGATATCAATGACCTCATCTTGAATTCTTTGAAGCCCCTGCTCCATTGAGGAATTTTCCACCACGTCCATTTCGATTAGATGCACATTTTTATAATCATTCGAAAGGTCAACCAGCTGAGATGCATTTTCTAAATCACGACACGTTGCGAAAACTGTTTCGCCTCGTTTAGCAAGCTGACTGACAAACTCTAGACCCAGCCCTCGATTTGTTCCAGTAATAAAATAATTTGCCATTTTTTTTCTCCTGCAATAACCTTGCGATGGTTAAATGTTGTCCATTAATAGATCTAAACTTGTCCAATATTATATGAAACCTCCGTGTCTCAGAAGAAAATATTTTTTATGACTAGAAGTAGAAATGAAAAAGGAATAAGCAAAACGATTTTCATCCTTATGCTCGTCGGGATGAATTCTATTTCACAAGCTCAAATCGTCCCCGAAGAGATCATTGTGATTGGGGTTGTACCCTCCGGGCTCGGTGTGGATCGAGATAAGATCCCTTTCCCAGTTCAGTCTGGGAATGCAGAAGACCTTCAGCGTACAGGAGCGGATAGCGTCGCTGATTTTATGAATCAAAATTTTTTAAGCGTCACACTGAATGATGCACAAAACAACCCTCTCCAGCCCGATCTGCAGTATAGAGGCTTTACGGCATCTCCACTGTTAGGCCTTGCCCAAGGGATCGCCGTCTATCAAAACGGAGCTCGGATTAATGAACCCCTTGGTGATACGGTCAATTGGGACCTCATACCCCAATCAGCAGTTCAAGACATCACGCTTATTGGTGGCGCTAATCCGCTTTTCGGATTGAATGCTCTCGGAGGCTCTCTCGCAATTCGCATGAAAACCGGCTTCGATGTTGAAGGCTCTGGCATACAACTGACCACTGGAGCTTTTGGTCGACGTCAAGCTGCGTTTGAAAGCGGCAACAATATCGAGCTGGCAACATCACAGATTGCATACTATCTCAATGTAGAACAATTTGAAGAGGAGGGCTGGCGGGACCATTCGGCTTCAGAGGCAACAAATGCTTACGCAAGCCTCGCATGGAAGAACGCCAAAGGAACAGGAAATATCTATTACCAAAGCGGAGATTCTGACCTTATCGGAAACGGAGCTAGCCCAGTTGAACTTCTTGCTACTAACCGAGCTGCAATTTTTACGGGACCCGATGTGACCTCTAATAATATGCAAATGTTTGGCGGCGACTTAAATTTTAGCCCAGATGATTCAAACAGTCTTAGCGGAAATTTTTTCTATCGCGATAACAGTACGGACGCTTTCAACGGAGACGGTTCAGAGTATGCAACCTGCGACTTTTTATCTGGTAGGGCGCTCATTGAAGAGCTAGAGGAAGATGATTTAGATGACGACGACCTTTGTAATAATCAGTTCAGCGACAGTGAAGATTTAGAGTCGTACATCAACAACGTTGCTCTAAGCAATGGAGAAGACGATTTCGACTTAGAGGATTTTACTGACGATCTCTCAGGCTCGGGCATTCTAAGCGACGAAGCTATAAACAATCTTAGCAAACGCAATCAAAAGAGCCGGGGGCTTGATTTTCAATGGCGCAATAGCGGAACAGTGTTTGGCATTCCGTTGAACAGCATCGTGGGAATCGCACACTTTAAGGGTTCCTCAGATTTCAATTCAGTTCTTGAACTTTCTCGCTTAGATCCAATTACGAGACTAACTACCAACCTCGGAACTGGAACCTTCGTCGATAGTGAGGCTACTTCAGTAAGCACTTTATCCAAATCAAACAGCATTTATTTTACCTCAACGGCTGAACTGAGAGCCTCAATTTCAGCGACCGTGTCCGCGCGATACAACAATACCGACGTCGAGCTTCAGGATCTTTCTGGGGTGCGCCCCGAGTTGAACGGCAAGCATAATTTTTCTCGGACGAACCCCTCCTTCGGCGTAACTTGGCAAGCTTCAGATAACCATGTTTTGTTTACTTCAATCAACCAGTCGGCTCGCGCGCCGACACCAATCGAATTGGCGTGCAACGAGGGTGTTTTCGAAATTGCGCGAAAGTATGCAATGGCTCGAGGGGACGACCCCGATGATATAGATTTCGAATGCAGATTGCCTAATGCCTTCCTTGCAGATCCGCCACTAGAGCAAGTAGTCACGACGAGTGCAGAGATTGGAGCCAGAGGACGATACGCTGACGTTAATTACGAAGTTAGCCTTTTTTCGACAACCAATCGCAATGATATTTTGTTTCAAACGACCGGCCGGTCTACCGGTCTCTTTGCGAATATTTCGAAAACAAGAAGGCGGGGGGTCGAATTATCCTTCAACGGTAGTTACGATCAGTTCAGCTGGCTAGCGTCTTACAATTATCTTGAGGCCACGTTTGAAGACAACTTTAAAGCTTTGAGCCCGAACCATACATTTGCTGATGAAAATGGAGAAATAAGTATCCAAGCCGGAGCTTCAATTCCTGGAATTCCAAAACAACAGTTTAAGTTGATTGGAGATTTTCAAATAAGTAATCAATTGGAGGTAGGATTTGTCTTCCAAGCTAGCTCTGAACAATATTTTCGCGGAGATGAGTCTAATCAGCTACCTTCGATCTCTGGTTACACAACAACCAACCTCAGGGCTAACTATACGTTGAGTTCAAAGCTGAATTTTTTTGCCAGAATTAAAAACTTATTCGACAAAGAATATGAAAACTTTGGTTTGCTCGGCGAGGATCCGTCCGAACTCGATGCTCCCATTGTGCAGGGGATGAGTATTCCTCGATTTCTTGGTCCAGCGATGCCTAGAGCAGCTTATCTAGGCTTAAGTTATTTTTTTTAAGGCCTATGCCTTTTCCTGCCTTTAACGGTTCGAGAGGAATTTTACGACCTGATCCGGAAAGTCGGTAAAAACCCCATCCACACCCGCCTCAAAATAAAAATACCTTAACAGATCATCGAAGCTCTCAGCATAATCTGGAATGCCTCCTGTATCCGATCTAAAAGTATAGGGGTGAACCTGCATATTGTTCTCATGAGCGAACTTAACGAGATCACTAATTATTAATCGTCCTTTCTCTGAGCCTGAATCGATTATTAAGCTCTTAGTAGGGCCAAATCCATCTGCGTAACGACCAACCTCTCTCATACCTTCCCGACTGAACATCCACTGATACTCATCCTCAGTTCCTGCCAGCATCACTAAGTTCAAATCCATTTCTGCTTCTGGCATCAAAATTTCGCGGAGTCTTTTTACCTCTGGCCAGCTGAAGGTCTGAAGGAAGACTTTATCGCGCTTATCTTTATATCCATAGTCTTTCAATACTTTAAGCACTGCCGCGGACAGATCTTTCCCTTCAGCCAAATGGAACTCAGGAGATTTTATCTCAGGATAAATCCCAACGCTTTTGCGCATTGATTGATTCAATCCTTGAATCAATTCAATTTCTTCCGAAAAAGTAGCAATACGGAAGACAGAATTCCCCGATGGGAAACGATTAGGATATATTTGTTGTCTCTCCCCATCTACATTTCGCTCGCCTTCTCGCATGTTTAGTGTCTTTAGTTCTTTAAGTGAAAAATCTATAACGTAATGGCGGCCATCTTCTCTCGCCCGTCCCGGATATTGCACCGCAACATCGCTAGTCCGATCGAGAGTGATGTCATGGATTACAACCACCTGGTCATCGCGAGTCATGACTAAATCTTGTTCAATATAGTCCGCACCCATCGCGAACGCCATCGCCTTCGCTTGCAATGTGTGCTCAGGCAAATATCCGCTTGCGCCTCGGTGTGCGACAACAATTTTTTGGGAGAAAGAATTCATCGACAAACTTACCAGAAAGAGAACAAACATAAATTTTTGGCAGATCTTCATAATAATCGCTCTTGTTATTTTGTTTTAAACGAACCGCTTAGCAACTACCGGTGAAATGAAGACCAACAACGCTACGATCCCAAGCGATATCGTAGCTTAAAAGCAATCGTGTCAACAATGCGGTCATTCCAAGACTGCTCGAATAAATTCTGGAACGGCATAAACTCATCCCGCGGCAGGTTACTACCCCGAGTATAAACTAAAAACAAATCCGATAATGGTGCTATCTGCCATCGATATCTAGCCTGAAATGTGAGGCGACTAATTACAAAATTATCACTTTGGTCACTTGGTTTATGTGTATTCTGCAAAAAATCCAAATCACCAACGTTAACTTGCCAAAAACGGTCTTCAAAGGCTTTTAAGGCAGTCCACTGCATCGTAAATCTTAACTGCTGTTGAGCGGTAATAAAATAATTAACCTCGGCTCGAGGCGCCCATTGGTGGGCTTCAAAACTTGTATAACGACCACTCCCCTTATGAATTAACAAAGCCTCTTGATCTGTGTATCGCAGATTAAGGTCAAAAGAAAAGCGGTCGTCTGGTCGCCAAGAGACCCCCGCGGAGACGGTATTTTTTTCAGGACCAAGCTCGTCTTGATCCAGATTTAAGCTTAATTTATAGGCTATTTCTTCAGCAGGATTTGTTGAGAACGAAAGATCAAGTCCTTCGCGTTGGACTATTCGGAAATTTCCAGTCCCACGGCCCAGTCGGTCATCAACGCGTTTAGGAAAGTACTTTAATCGATAATTAATACTGCTGTTATTAAGGAAATTATAATTCTGCCCCAAAATAAACCCAAGAGCGATCGGGTCACCATCGGTATTCGCTCGGTTAACTGTCGAGAAACTTGTGGTCCGCTGTCTCAGACCTTTGATATCAGATTCCGTTTTTGACCAACTATAATCAAGATATACCGCATCGTTACGACTTAGAAATCCCAACTCGTTTATATCGAGAGTGTCATCCATATACGTCATTCGTAAAGAGTGATTGACGCCACGCTCGGGTCTAAAGTTAAAATCCGCAAAATAGCCATTACCACTAATATTATTTACTTCACTCTTCATTACCTGCGTATCAACGACCCAGCGACTATCGGCAGAAAAAAAATGCATATCTAAGGCGTTTACCGAAGCCTGTTTGGTTGGGTGTGAATAGTTAGTCCCCATCCATCCTATGGATCGCCTACCTCCACTACTAGTATCTTGATAAAGAAGCCTGCCCACACTAAAATCTCGGCCCGTTGCCAAGATACTAATAGGCGTCCCATCGTCAAGATTTCCGCTTAATTGCGAGTCGTCCTCGATGGCAAATAATGCCCCGTAACGCCAATTACCATTCTGCCCAGTAAGCTTAGCCGCACCTAACAGGTCACTCGGCCGACTCAAATCGGTCGGAACAATCTCGACGTTCTCCGGAACGTCATAGATTGCCGCACCTCCAATGCGTCTGGTGTTGAGCAAAGATATAGGGCCCCAACCGGGACCTGGGCGCGAGACCGTCCTTGGAGAGTTATTAAAGATGTCTTGGCCCTCCAGAAAAAACGACCGTCTCTCCGGAAAAAAAACCTCGTAAGCGGTCAGGTTAACGACTACATCATCAGATTCGACATTCCCAAAATCGGGGTTCAGTGTCGCCGATAACAAAGTGTTAGTTGTGGGTCGCCAGAATAACTCCGATCCAATTTTCGACTCCAGCCGATTACCAACGCCCTCATAGACAGAAGAGACGAATGGGTAATATGTCAGTTGGCGACGCGGTTCAATATCGCGGAGCTCGTATTTTTCGAAGGCAGAAAGATATTGATTAACGGTACGCGGAAGCGGAGGATTAGACCAGGCCTCTCCATTAAGGTGGCCGACTTGCCTCTCGAAATACAGGCCCATCTGACGAACACTCTCAACTTGAGGGAGCGGCATCATAGACCACGGGATAAAATACTCAACACTCCAGCCATTATCTAAGGCCTGCGTTCTTCCGTTCCAAGCTCCGTCCCATTGCATATTCATAGTTCGCTCCGGCAAGAGAGAAGCGTCGGTCATCGAATCTCCGAGATTAATCCTCAAAAAATATCCGTACAATCCTTCACCAGACGCATCTATACCGACCACGAAACCATCTCGGTCTAATTGTGTATCTCTAGTAGTCATTCTTGCGATTAAGGTATCGGAGGGCTGAAAGTTAATCACACCGACATAAATACCTTTCTCTGTATAAAAAAATCGAATGTGCGTCTCATAAGGTGTCTCTGCCAACGTATCAGGATTTATTACCCGCATGCCATCGATGATAGGAAGATCATTCCAAACGGCTTCATCGATGTAACCATCGAGCTTAATATTTGCGGTGCTTTCTGAAACACGAGTAATTTGAGGCGTCTGTGCAAAAGCAATACCAATTCCTAACCACAGCATTGCCAGCAGTAGCAGATGTCTTAGTTGAAAAAGTAGCTTTCTCATGGCTTCGCTTTATTGAGGTAACATTTCTTCCACTGGCTACGAGTAGTAAGCAAATGGCGGCAGGTAAATTAAGAGTTTATCGTATACGATTTAAAAAAAGGTAATTCGGAACAATTAGTCACAAAGTTTTTAAACAAAGATTCTAATAGGACAGATACGCTGGTTAGCGCTGCCTCAGCGTCGCCCTTAATTGAATGAGCTCTTGACCTCTGAGTACATCTAACCGAACGTTATCACCCGGCTCGGACTCTCGAAGCAAATTTGAATAAACTTGTAAATTATCAACAACAACGTTGTTAAAACTTAAAAGCACATCACCAGCCAACAAGCCTGCAGCAGACGCAGCGCTTTCAGGCAACACAGCCTCGACCCGTATTCCATCGCCACTGTAGTTAAAGTCGGGCATAGTCCCCAGACTTGCCTCACGATTACCCAATCCGGTCCTCTGGACTGTCGGTGAAGCATTAGCTAAAGTTACGCGAAGCGGTTCTACATTGTCTGCTAGATAAGTCAAAGCTTCTTCTACCCACAAAGAAATCTGAGACATACCGTCGAGATCAATTAGATCAATAGAGTCGGACGTTCTGTGGTAATTACCGTGAATTCCGCTGAACAAATGTAGTGCAGGAACTCCCCTTTTCAGAAAGCTAGAATGGTCGCTGCTGGATATCGCCCGTTCAGGCATCTCAGATTGAAGCCCTATCGTGAAGCCAATGCCTTGCGCCATAAACGGAAACTCATAGGCACTGCCGGACCCGAAAAGTTGAAGAGACTTTCCCTCCAATCTGCCCACAGAATCTAAATTGAGCATTGCAAAAACCTGCTCTGCCGGAATCCCGAAGGGCAAATGATCAGCAAAATACTCCGAGCCCAAAAGCCCAGACTCCTCAGCGGAAAAAGCGACAAAAAGAATCGGCCTTTCGGGACTGAAAGAACGGCGCAGCTTTGCCGCAACTTCTATAAGCACAGACACTCCCGAAGCGTTATCATCCGCGCCCGGAAAAATCTCACCATTAGAATTAGCACCAAGGTGGTCATAATGAGCTCCGACGACTACAGGAAAATTCTCAAGTTCCGGGTTCGTTCCGGGCAACAGACCAACAACATTAAAAAGATCAACGGAAGAACCATCGGTAAGCATTTGTCGCCAACTTTGCTTATAAGAGCCCTCTGGCGCAAGCAGTCCAGCTAGCCGGAACTGACCTGCTATGTAATCTCCCGCACGATTAAGTTCCTCAGTGCCTATTCCTCTTCCAGCCATTTCGACATCCGCAAGAACAGTAATATGTCGGCTTAACCCAGAGGGCAAATATTTTGGTGGGAGCTGAGCTAATGGCGGGATTGCTTGTATATCTTCATTACCATAGGTTCTTTTAGTCTCGGCTTTTTCCCACATCAAGGGTGATCCTTCGCTCGCCCAAGTTCCTTTAATATCATTTACCGGCTCCACACCCTCAAAACTCAGATATGAGTACTTGCCGTAATGAGGAAGCTTTTCGATTATTCCTGAAACGGCCTCAACATTATCGATGTGAATAAATCCTAGGGTTAATGATGGGTCTGCCGGATGCCGTACTGTTGCGACCGAACTCCTATTGGAATATTCGACCAGGCCCAGTATATCGTCGTCGAATTTTAATCCCTCTGAGTTTAGGGCTAGTCCGTAATCAGCCGCCGCGGTATTTAGGCTAGCTAACCAACGATTGTCTCTTCCAATAATCCAAACATCTCGGTCCTCAGGCAGAGTGTCTATAGCATCAGATACTAAAATTTGCGTATCGAGCCCGGCCCCAAAAGCCTCAGCCAACGCGCGCCATTCGGCTCGACTGATTTTTTCATCGTTTGCTGGCAGTATGAAGGTCACTTGGTCTGAGCCGAAAAGAGACCCAATACTTGGTGCGGTCTCTAACACGTCAAGTTGCCTAAAAAAATCATACCTGGGATCTGCAATAACAGCTTCGAGGCTATCGTAATCTTCCGCTAAAAATCCCTCTAAACGCTCCGAAAGATCAACCTCGACTATCACCGGATCAGGCTCGTCTGTATAAAAGAGAGCAACAGGCATTGTAATTTGATAAGGAAGCTCAGCTTGTACTTGCGCAAACATAAGCCGTGCTTGGTTCCCCTGCTCCTTATCTACGCTTAGCGTTATTTCAGGCGCACCGACTCTCTCAACCCACTGGCTAAAAAACGAGGTTAAGTCTTCGCCCGAAATAGAGCTAAAATGTAGAGCAATGTCCGCAAAACTTGCACGTTTAAAAAGGAAGTCTGCATAGAAAGTTCTTAGTCCCTCAAGAAATAAGTCGTCCCCAAGCCGCTTCCTCAGCATATGCCAGAGCATTAATGTTTTTCCATAACCAATTGCCTGACTGGCGGCCGAGTTTCTTGCGGTAAAATCCTTTAAAGGAAAATCGACACCTTCTCCCACATAATTTCTATAGCGCGACAACATTTCTTTTCGATACTTAGCGCCATTACCATCCATTTCTTGGAACAAATGATCTGCAAGATAAGCGGTAAGGCCTTCACTCCAATTACCCGTTTCATAGTCAGGGTAAACACCATTGCCCCACCAATTATGTAAAATTTCGTGAGGGTACGAAGATTCTAAAATAAACGGAAATCGAATAATCTTCTCCCCCAGTAAAGTAAATGAGGGCATGCCGTAGCCCGTTTCCCAAAAGTTTTCAACCAGTGCAAATTTCGAATAAGGATAGTCACCTAATAAGGGCTCATATAAAGCTAGGTATCTTGCAGTCGCGTCGAGATAACGAGTAGCAAGATTTATGTCTGGTGTTCGCAAGTAAGCCAGCTTCTGAATGGAATCTTGCTCAGCATCGTTGTAATCGGAATTACTATATTCGGTAAACGCCCCCGCGATAAGATAAATTTCTTCGACTGGTTTATCACTGACCCAAGCGTTCCGACCGCTCCGATCACCCTGACTGATTGCTAGCCACTCTTCCGCTTGTCCTTCAAATTCAACGGAGAGATCAAAGGTAATAAACTCATCCCCAAAATCAGGAACCCACGCGCTATTCTTGTTGAGGTAGGCACCTTCCGACGCAATGATTCCGCTAGTCTCTGCGAAACTTTGAGCGTATTCGTTGCCAAATTGAACAATTACGTCTGAGATTTTCCCTGAATAACTTAGCAACACTTCATCAGACCGCCGTCGTGGCAAAGAGACGGTATAAATATTTTTAGCCGCAGTATTGCTGCTCATCGCATTCAGTCGCGAGCTTCGCACAGAGTCCTCGGATACCACCTTTTGCAATCGTCGAGGTCTGTTAGTAATTTCTAAATTAGCATTAAGATTAAATGTTTTTTCAGTGCCGCTTTTCCCATTAGAAAATTTAATTAAGTCGTCGACTTCGATAGTCTGAGCAAAAGGATCAATTTTAACGCGCAAACTATGATGAGTTAGAACCGGATTTGTAGCACTTTCTCGTAAACTAGAACTAGACTGTGCAGAAACCACGCCAGAATAGAAACTAAATACAACCAATATAAAAGAGGATATCTGGTAATCGAATTTCTTGAAGTTATTAAGCTTAATATTCAAACGCCGCCTCATTTCTTGATCCGAAACACTGTTAAGCGCGGGATGGAGGGCCCGTAGATCAGTTTATCCCGAGCAGGCCAAGCGCTTCTTGATGATCCCAATCACTGATGTGTAATTGCGAAGTACCATCTTCCGTTCTTGTCGAGCTCCAAGCCACTCGAGTGCCGTCTGGTGAAAATACAGGAAGAATGTCGGTACCTTCGGTATTAGTTACTCTTACCGCAGCTCCATTACCTTCTACGTCCATAATAAAAAGTTCAAAGTTCGCGTGACCCAAAACGTTACTGGAATAGATGAAGTAGTCTCCCGTCGGATGAAAGAAGGGAGCCCAAGACACCATTGCATCAGCAGTTAACTGCTTTTGATGAGTCCCGTCCGCATCCATAATCCAAATCTCTGCGCTGTTACCATCTGGGTTAAATCGTCTCCAGATGATTTTACTCCCGTCAGGATTAAAAAAAGGCCCTCCATCGTAACCTGGCGAATTAGTAAGCTGCTTAACGTTCGAACCATCTTCATCCATCACGTAAAGATCCATGAAGTGAGCCGCATCATCATCAAAAAGCTTTTGCTCTGCCATACTCAGAACTCTGGAATAAGCGGTCCTGTTAGACGCGAATAAAATTTTTGTACCATCGAAAGAGTAAGAACCCTCAGCGTCGTAACCATCAGTATTCGTTAAGTTCACCAGTTCGCTTCCATCTCCTTGTGACCTATAAATGTCATAATGACGATCATAATCCCAACCATAGGCTCTCTCCACCCCACTCTCCCGAATCCTAATTTCCTCAGCCTGCTTTGATAGGGCTTCAGGGTCCTCGTGGGTGGACGAAAACATTACCGCACCTGAATTAGGGTGTATCCACGCGCATGTAGTAAGACCCGAGCCAGGGGAAACAAGCGATGTTTCCCCTGTCGCTAAATCTCTCAAGTAAATTTGGTAGAAAGGGTTAGTTCCGGCCTGTTCACTCTGATAAACAAGTTTTGTACCATCTGCGCTGAAGTAACCTTCACCAGATCTCAGACTATCCGTAATTAATTGCTCAGTATTGGTCATCAGTAAGTCTTCATTGAGTTGATTCTCAAATCCACTAGGCTCCGGTTCAACCCAATAGCTAGCCGCAGCCATTCCATCAACTTCGTCTGCACTGTAGTTAGGCTCAGAGAGTTCTTTTTCTGGCTGGCACGCCGACAGCGCGACAATAGCCCAAATTAGAGATCCAAAGCGCGAGGACAATCTTAAAACTGCCATAGTCAAAGCTCCGAGAGTGATGTTGCTCTGTTCATCAAGATTTTATATGCCCATGTAAGAAAATAACGCAAACGATAACCATTATCAATTGGATGTCACAGAGAGGATACTCGAGTAAAACTAAAATAGATTTACTTCTTTTACTACTTACGACTAAAAATCGGCAAATTCGGGAAACGCAAACCCCTTTTGTTGAGGAAACAGTCCAAAAAGACCACCCGTGTGCACGAAAAGAATGTTGTCAGCATTAGCCAAAGCCCCTTCAGAGCCTTTATTAAGCTCCGTCACCAAGCCATGGAAAGCCTTTCCAGTGTAGACAGGATCCAAAAACAAACCCTCTGAGACCGCGACTTCTTGTATCGTCCTAAATACCTCCTCGTCGCAACTTCCATATCCAGGGCCAATGTACCCACCATGAGTCACAACCTCTAAATCGGATGGAATAATTCTGCTACCTGCAGTGCCTTCTAAGAGTTCAGAATACATTCGCTGCCAATCTTTCACATCTTGTCGAACCTTAAGATCAAAATACTCGGGGTCATCACTGACATTAAAAGACAACACTTGGCCGCTAAACCCAAATATTTTGCTGCCAACAATTAATCCAGCTTGAGTCCCTCCGGAGCCAGTGGCACATACAATATAGTCTGGAGTCATTTCTAATCTTGAGAAGTCAGCAATTAACTCTTCAGTAGCAGCAATGTAACCCCACAACCCAGTGGCGTCACTCGCACCCGTGGGAATGAATAACCCCCTTCGCCCTGTAGACTGATACTGTGCTTTTAATTGCGACGCGAGGTCCAAATGCTCAGACCATCTGTCAGCCGGCAAAAAACTAATCTCAGCGCCGCACAAATAGTCCATAAGCAAGTTTCCATCAGGGTCCTCAGGCTTTTCGCCACGCAATATAAGATGTACCTTGAATCCCAGTCTTGCACCAATTACCGCTGTCGCTCGGCAGTGATTAGACTGCAATCCACCGCACGTAATGAGTGTGTCGCAGCTTTGGGCTTGGGCCTCAGCAATAGAAAATTCTAGCTTTCGGATTTTGTTGCCTGAGACTTCCAACCCCGTTAACTCGTCCCGCTTTACCCAAATATTTACATTGCCAAAGCGGGAAGAATACCTCTCGAGCTTTGTGATCGGTGTAGGTAAATTAGCGAGGCTTAATCGCTCTGGGTAAGCAATTGAAGTAGGCAATGCGCTAATCTTTTTTCTTTGCAGCGTCAAATGTTTCAACCACGCTCGCAGAAGACTCAGCTAATTCTTCCGCGGTGGTTGGTTTGATAACTTCACTGAATAGGAATAGATCGGTAAGCACCGCCCGCAAATGGATCGAAGCATTTAAATTATCCACCATCTCGGAACCAACCTTATCTTGGCGTAAAATGAATTCAAGCGCCGCGCCTGCGTTGAAGCAATCATTAGCGATGACCTTCTCAAAGCTATCATTGCTCTCCGAAAATTGCTCTGCGATGCCAGCCATGGCATCAGCCATATTTTTAATTGTTGGGCGAGCGTGGGGTCCCGGCCCAGTTTCAACTGCAGCGGGGCGCCCCTGCGCGGCATAAGCCAAAAGAAATTCATAACCAGATTCAATCGTTTCTATATCTTCTTCTAACACTATTCATGACCTCAATCTAAAATTCAAAAACCTATCTTTTTATAAAAACAAATATTAAAACTCCTGCTCAAAAACCCAAAAACGCGCATCGGCTAAAATAAAGAACCTGATACGCGTTATCTGTAAGACAATGTTGTCAATCAGCTTGTTTAGGTACCCACAACTCAGGGTTATGATTGGCCTTCATTTCATCCTCAGATATCCACCCCTTAAACATCGACCGAGTATAAAATAATTTCTCTGGGCGAATTGCAAAATAAATGTGTGTTGAGGCCAGCGCAACCAATGCGAGCGTCGATAATCCGTGCAAAAGAAAAACAAGCCCCAGCTGATTCTCCGGCATGCTATTTGTCCGCTCCCAAAACGGTGAATCTATTTGAAGGAACATTAACAACCCTGTAACAATTACCGCGAGGACCACCACCGTTACTGCCCAATGCATGCCTTTCTGTTCAAAAGTATATTTCCCTGGCATCAGAGACGAGTCGAACGGCTCTCCAAAATCCTTGGGGGAGAGAATCATGGACTTAAAATCTTGCCAAAATAAAGATCGGACTATATGAAATAACGTGATAAAGGTGAGGAGTACGCCGGAAATCCAGTGGAGTTCCAACCAAGCAAAACGCAATCCGACTATTGGCGCCACACCCGTGGCGATTAACACCAGGATACTGCCTGCCATTACCCAATGGAACCAGCGGTCAACCGCCTCGTGACGGACAACCCGAGCTCCGTCTCCAGACGGCTTATCTATTTTTTTATTAGCCAACGCAGCCATAATAATCGCATGAGCAGCTAACAAGACTAAAATAGAAACCGCAACAACCCAGAGTAGATCCCATGACACACCGAGAATAACTTCCTCGCCCCAAACATCCCTTTTGTAGCGAACTATTTCTCCCACTTTCCACTCCTTTCAGCTTTTTCTTAGGCTGCCTAATTTGGACTTATTATTTTAAGAGGCTATTGAGCTTCTAGCCCCTAACGGCTCTCTTCACTAGATTTTCAATAAGCGGCAATTTGAAGTGATTGTAATTCAATGGCTCTGCTCCAGCAGAAGCAAGTCCACTTACCTCTTCGGCCAGCCCCTCTGATCGCTGTTGGCCTTGAAGAGCATTTTCAACGGAAGTAAGTCGTCTCGGCGTGCACTCAACCGCACCGCATGCAAAACGAGAATCTTGAATTTGACCATTTGAGACCTTCATTACCGCAGCAATGCTGACTAGTGCAAAATCCCAGACATTCCTATCCGCAACTTTTTCCCAATAAAATTCCGCGTTAGCCCAATCGTTAGGTATCCTTACAGCGGTAAGAATCTCACCTTCCTTCAACGCTGTCATGTTAACTATGTCAATCGCCGGCCCGACAAAAAACTCTTCAGCCGGAATGAGTCGCTCGCCAGCATTGCTTGACACCACCATTGTCGCATCTAACGCTACGAGAGCTGGCGCAGTATCAGAGGGGCTAACCGCAACACAGCGACTTGCTCCAAAAATAGCATGCTCTCGATTAAGACCTTCAGGCGAATCGGCATAGCAGATGTTTCCCCCCGCGCGATAGCAGTCTAGGCCCCGACGGTAGTACCAACAGCGCGCATCTTGAACGAGATTGCCGCCAAGAGTTCCTACATTACGAATTTGAGGGCTTGCTACAATACTTGCAGCCTTTGATAAGATTTCAAACTTCCCCTTCACTAGAGTGCTATTTGCGATCTCCGTTAACGTAGTTACCGCTCCAATTTCAATCCCGGTTGGCGTTTCTTTAATTCCTTTCCACGAATCAATTTGCTTAAGCTCTATCATCGCAGCGGGGGTTTTATTTCGATCTTTAAGCCAACCATAAGTGTCTTGACCACCCCCGACCAACCATCCATCCTTACCCAGAGTGTTAGCCAAAGAAAGCGCATTTGCTTCATCAGTAGGCTGATAAAGCTCAATGTCAGGCATAACGTCGTGTGATGTAGCTACCATATCAACCTCGGAAATTATTCTGCGCTAACGGAATAGCGTCTGAAGACACTCCCGCCGCTTGGTTAATGATCATATCGGCTGTAATTGGTGCCGAATTAAAAATGTGCCCGTCCATTGCGTCACTGATCGCTGCGGTAAGCGCTGCCGAGACACCCCCCATCGCAGGCTCTCCAATTCCGCGAGCACCGACAGGGTTCTCGGGGTCTGGGAGGTCAACCCATCCCGTCTTAATTTTTGCAGGAGTATCAAGCATAGTTGGCACCTTACTTTGCCAATAGCCTGTGCTAGCTGGCAAGCCATTTTGGGGATCGTACAAATGACGCTCATACCCAGACAATCCAATTCCCCAGACTGCTCCTCCCACGAGTTGATTCTTCAATCCCTGTGGGTGAACGACTGTTCCACAATCTCCAATCGTCACCATGTCAATGATCTCGTACTTGCCAGTTTCGGTGTCAAGCTCGATCTCAGTGAATGTAGCCGTGAACCCAGGTGGGTTGTTGCTGTGCCGAGAGTCATGAAAAATACCCATTAGAGCTTGACCCGCCAAGCGCGAAACAGAAAGCTTAGTAAAATCATTTAGCTCTTCAGGCAACTCCGACTCACCTGTAAACTTTCCACCCAATTCAACGCCTCTTTGCGCGATCTCTGCAAAGCTCATTCCAACATCCTGATCTGAAATTTTGAAAATGCGCTCTCCGCCCACTTCGTAATCAGACATATCTCCACCCAAGTCCATAGCCGTTATTTCCTTCATTTTGGATAAGAGATCTTGCGCTGCTCCATAATTCGTTCGGGTATTTGTAAAGATAGAGTTACTGCCATCTTGCGGAGAAGTAATAGGCAGGTGGCGATCAGTTCGTCCGGTTACAATATCAACGCGCTCCCACGGAATTTGCAAAACCTCAGCCGCAGCACGCGAAGTTGAAGCAAAAGAATATGTGCCCAGATTACCCACACCGTTATGAACTTGAAGCCGACCATCGGCCATCAGTCGGACAATTCCATCCATCCCACTCCTGCCAGCATTGTGGTATCCCTGACCAACACCGATACCTGTCACCTTTGTCCCTTTCCTTTGTCTCGATCGCTGAATGCGTTCAGAATAATTGAACATTTCCGCACCCATCTCCAGCGCCTCAGGCATATAAGCGCTCGTAAAAGGTGTTCTCTGAGGACCGCCAACGTCACCATTTTGGGGAGTATTGATTTTCCTTATTTCAAGTCGATCAATGCCCAATTCTGCAGCCGCTCGATCAAGGATTGGTGATATGATCGGAGCTATCTGATTCTGACCGGGACCTCTCTGAGCTCCTCGATGCCCTGTATTGCTCCCAATCGATGTGCCTCTGAATCGCACCGCTTCCGTCTGGTAAAGTATGCTTATCGCATCAGCCGCAGAAAATGCGTCCGCCCCCCCACCTTTTCCTCCATTATCCGAAACGATGAAGAGATCAGCAGCGGCCATAACACCGTCAGGCTTAAATCCTACTTTTATCCAACCCTGAAATCCTTGCCGCGCTCCACCAATTGTGAATTCTTCTTCCCGTGTAATTCTCATCATCACTGGGCGGTTTATTTTCTGCGACAATTTGGCTGGTATCGCCATACTGGGAATACTATTTGCTCTCGCCCTTTGCCCAAATCCGCCTCCAGTGGCTTGGTTAATAAATACAAAGTCTTCTGGTGGAACGCCTACAATCGAGGCCATGCCATCGGCAAGCGCCGTTAAGCTCTGTGACGTGCCATGGAGATACAATTTCCCATTTTCCCAATACGCCATTGCACTTCTCGGCTCCATCGAGTGATGAGGATAGCCAGCAGTTGTAAAGGTGCTTTCATAGACAAAGGAAGATTCGGCAAAAGATTTTTCAAGATCACCGTAAGCAAAAGTTTGCTGTGGCTCGGCATTCGGCTCGTTTCCTGCGCGGAAGCTTGCAACTTGATCGACACTCCATTTTTGGGAAGCAAACCCTTGCCTGAAAACGAAAGTATTTCCGCCGGAGTATGCGTCGGGCCCGCCCTCGGTTAGAGAATCAAGGGGATCAAGGACAAAAGGCAAGCGCTCGAATGTTACTGCTATTTTTGTAATAGCAGATTCTGCTGTTTTTTCATCAACGGCGGCTAAAGCCAAAATGGGCTCACCTACTAAAGTTGGCTCATTGGTTAAAATCTTTAAGCCAACGCTCGCTGTCTCTCCATCGGGGTAAACATCGTCTGCTGTCAAAAGCCCAAAAACTCCATCCATCGCAAGCGCTTCAGACGCATCGATGCTTACAACGCGGGCGTGAGGGACCGGGCTCGTTAACAATCGAGCATATACCATCCCTTCTTTCGAATAGTCTTCGGCGTACTTTATTCTACCCGTTACCTTTCCGGCAACATCAGGGGGTACGAAATTCTTTCCAATGTGCATATAAGTCATTGTAATTATCCTATTTCTGCGGCGCGCATGACGCCATCGAGGTAAGAGTCATATGATCCGCAGCGGCATATGTTGCCAGACAGACCCCATCGTGCCTCCTCTCTTGTCGGATTCGGGTTAGCACGAAGTAATGCAACAGCGGACATAATTTGCCCAGGGGTGCAGTACCCGCACTGTGGCGAAAGCTCCTCCACAAAAGCTTGTTGCACAGGATGCAACTCACCGTTAGCTGACTCTAAACCTTCTACAGTTTCAACCTTCGATCCTTTAACAGAGTGTGTTAACACTGAGCAGGCGTAAGTACCGATATCGTCCACAACAACGGTGCAAGCACCGCACTCTCCTCGGTTGCATCCAAGCTTAGTGCCGGTAAGACCTAGCTTGTAGCGCAGTGTCGATGCAAGAGTCTCCTGAGGAGCTACGTCCACAGTCCTTGTTTGTCCATTAACGTTAAGCCTGACTAGTCTTTCGACTGCACCTGGGGGGCGCGATGCACCGTTTGCAGCGTACCAAAGCGATGTCGAAGTTGCCGCAGCTCCCGAGGCAATAACACCCTTTATAAAACGTCTTCGAGTAAGGTTTAATTTCACGATTTACATTCGCCTCCATTTTTTTATTGCGTTGCACCGGTTTGGGTCAAGTTACAGAGCAGTGCCTAAAACTTTTTCTAAAAATCTGTTGATAATGATTCTCATTTGCATTATGCTGTTGTTATATGTCACAGACTTAATTGTTATTTCTACCTCTTGTATCGGCAGAATGGTGGAAACGATAATGCGTGCTCGAATCACAGAATTCAGATTAAAGCACTCCTGCATATATAGCAAGCGGCTCAGACACTGTTACTCTCGCGAAAACCGCTCCTCACTGTTAATTTCATCTGACACACCAAACCTTTGGTAATAATTATAACCTGGATAATCAAATTCGATTGTTTCAACATTATTTTTTGAGAACTGATACATCCGAAAATTGCTGTCAAATGAACTAATACGGATGAGAAGACCTCGAGCGATAATTATTGACATTATATTGTCATAAATTGTGAACAGCCGAACCTGTTTCCCCGTAATCTTGACTTTAAACATTGCAATGTTATTGTTAGAGGCCGTTTTTTCTTTTGCTTCAACCTATGAATAGTCGAAAAGCGTGGTCTGGATAGCCGTTCTTTAAGATCGCCGTTTATCCTATTATAGAACGTATTACCTCTGTAACCGATCAAATAAGGTTGGGGCTTTAACTGCGGAAGCAATTCCTAGCTTGTGTCTGCAACCCGTATGAGTAAATGGAAATGAGCAAAAAAAATCACATGCCTCTAAAATTTGGCTTCCCAGAAAAAATTGGATTATATGACCCCGCAATGGAAAAAGACTCGTGTGGGGTCGGATTTGTCGCTCACATTAAAGGAAAGCCAAGTCACCAAATAATGCTCGACGCTTATCACCTTAATTCTCGCATGGATCACAGAGGGGGTTGTGGATTCGAGGCAAATACCGGCGATGGCGCAGGTATCTTAATGGCTCTTCCTCACCAATTTTTAAAGAAAATTGCAACTGAACTCTTCAAAAAACCTCTCCCTGAGGCTGGAAAATTTGCAGTTGGAAATATTTTTTTGCCTCAGCTAAAAGAAGAGCAAAATAAGTGTCAAACTGTCATTGAGCAAATTATTTCCGAAGAGGGCCAAGAGCTAATCGGCTGGCGAGACGTACCAACAGATCCAAGAGGAGCGAACATCGGCCCTGCCGCGCTAACAGCACAACCAAAAATAATTCAACTTTTCGTCAGCTCAGCTGGGCACTTAACTCAGCAGGAATTTGAAAGAAAACTTTACATTATTCGAAAACGTTTTAGCAACAAACTGCGAACCGATAAGAGTCTTAAAGAAGCTAAGCTGTTATATGCGTGCAGCCTCTCTTCAAAAATTATTGTATACAAGGGTATGCTCACGCCCGGTCAACTCTTCCCATTTTTCCCGGACTTAATGGACCGTTCATTTCAAACTCATCTTGCTATGGTGCACTCTCGATTTAGTACCAACACCTTCCCGTCTTGGGATAGAGCGCAACCAAACAGGTTTATGAGCCATAATGGGGAAATTAATACTTTAAGAGGCAACGTCAACGCTATGATTGCTCGGCAAGGCCAAGCAAAAACCTTGGTATATGGAGATAGGCTCTCCAACCTATTTCCGATAATAGAATCCGATTGCTCAGATTCAGGATGTTTTGATTCAGTTCTCGAATTTATGATTATGTCTGGAAGATCGTTGCAAGAATCAATGATGATGATGATTCCAGAAGCTTGGCAAGCTAATCCAGAAATGGATCCAAAAAAACGAGATTTTTATGAATTTAATTCTGCTGTTATGGAACCTTGGGATGGACCTGCGTCGATTGTGTTTACAGATGGTGATCAGTTAGGCGCTGTTCTCGATCGAAACGGTTTACGACCAAGCCGATATTACGTTACAACGGACGACCGGGTAATCATGGCATCCGAAGTAGGCGTTGTCCCAGTTGACCCTGCCGATATTCTTCTGAAAGGACGCCTTCAACCAGGGAAAATGTTTTTATTGGATTTTGAACAGGGCAGACTAATTCCAGACGCAGAAATTAAGCAATCTGTTAGTGAGCAAAACCCCTATGGAGAATGGCTAGAGGCAGAGAAAGTTACTTTATCTAGCATTTCTTCAAAAAACTCAGGCCAGTCTCTCGGTTCGGATACCGAGGATCTGATTAAAAGAATGCGTTCATTTGGTTACACCACGGAAACTATGCAATTTATGTTGATACCTCTGATTACAGAGGCGAGAGACCCCCTCGGTTCAATGGGTAATGACTCCGCGTTAGCATGCCTTTCCGACAAACCTCGAATGATTTATGACTACTTTAAGCAACTTTTTGCGCAGGTTACAAATCCCCCCATCGACTCTATTCGTGAAGAAGTAGTGATGTCACTGGAATATTTTATTGGTCCTGAGGGCAACATGTTGGAGACAACCCCTGACCAAGCAAAAAGATTGAGTCTTTCGCACCCAATACTATCTAACGCCCAACTCGAGGCTATCCGTCTTATTGAAAATGGCAACTTAACATCCCAAACAATTGATCTCACTTTCGAAACAACTGATCCCAATGGCTTCATGAACACCTTAGACAGAATTTGTGATGAAGCAGATTCTGCAATTGATCAAAAAGCAGGAATTATTATTTTAAGCGATCGGGCCACATCTCAGACACGCGTACCGATAAGCGCACTGCTCGCTTGCGGCACTGTCCATCATCACTTAACCAAATCTCAAAAACGAGCAAGCATCGGTATTGTAATCGAAACAGGCGAGGCCAGAGAAGTACATCACCACTGCTTATTGATAGGGTATGGCGCAGACGCGATCAATCCTTACCTTGCTCTTGAATCCTTATGGCAAGCTAGTAACGACGGCTTAATAAGTAAAAATGCAGAAACAGAAGAAAAGCTAGTTGTAAGCTATAAGAAAAGTATTGCAAAAGGAATGCTAAAAGTTATGGCCAAGATGGGGATCTCAACTCTTCAGTCTTACAAAGGTGCACAAATTTTTGAAGCAGTAGGGCTTGCCGAGGATATCATCTCTCGTTGCTTCACAGGTACCGCTAGTCGTGTACAAGGAGTGAACTTCCCTACGCTTATTGAGGAAACTTTTCGACGTCACGCATTAGGATTTCCAGCACAAGAAAATAAGTTAATACCAACCCTCAGTAATCCAGGTGATTTTCATTGGCGGACTGGTGGAGATGCGCACATGTGGAATCCTGATTCCATATTTAACTTACAAATTGCAGCAAGAAATAAAAGCACAGAGGCTTACGATGCTTTTGCTAAACACACGAATGAAGATAGTACCCGTCGATGCACATTGAGAGGGCTGCTCGATTTTAAAGTCGATTTACAATCCGCTATCCCAATTGAGGAAGTTGAACCCGCTAGCGAAATAGTGAAACGGTTTGCTACTGGCGCGATGAGCCTTGGCTCAATTTCGCAAGAAAGTCACGAGGCTCTCGCAGTAGCAATGAATAGAATAGGAGGGAAGTCGAATACTGGCGAAGGCGGTGAAGACCCTTATAGATTTCAAGCAATGGATAATGGCGACTCAAAACGGTCAGCAATTAAACAAGTGGCCTCCGGGCGCTTTGGAGTAACCGCTTGGTACCTTACAAACGCCGACGAACTGCAAATTAAGATAGCTCAAGGAGCTAAGCCAGGAGAAGGTGGAGAACTTCCTGGAGGAAAAGTTGACGAATATATCGCCAGCATACGTCATTCCACTCCAGGTGTTGGCCTGATAAGCCCACCTCCTCATCATGATATTTATTCAATTGAAGACATAGCTCAGCTCATCCATGATTTAAAAAACGCCAATCGCGACGCAAGGATAAGTGTAAAGCTTGTCTCTGAAATTGGTGTCGGAACTATTGCGGCCGGGGTAACAAAGGCTAAGACTGATCATTTGGTTATTTCTGGTCATGATGGCGGCACCGGAGCATCGCCCTTGACCTCTATAAAACATGCGGGATTACCATGGGAATTAGGTTTAGCGGAAACGCACCAAACCTTGGTGATGAATAATTTGCGGTCTCGCGTGACACTTCAAACGGACGGCCAACTTAAAACAGGTCGAGATATCGCAATTGCTGCGATCCTTGGCGCGGAAGAATTTGGATTTTCTACCGCACCTCTGATCTCAATGGGTTGCATCATGATGCGCAAATGTCACTTAAATACTTGTCCGGTGGGTATCGCAACACAAGACCCAGAACTTCGCAAAAAGTTTAAAGGTAAACCCGAGCATGTGACCAATTATCTGTTTATGGTAGCTGAGGAACTTAGAGGAATAATGGCTAGCTTAGGTATTTCTTTTGTCAAAGATATGATTGGTCGAGTTGACCTGCTTAATTCGAACAAAGCCCTAAAGCATTGGAAAGCCGACGGCTTAGATCTATCACCAATTCTTGAACCTGCTAAGGTGATTTTTGAAAATACAGGATTTTACAAGACTATAGATCAAGATCACGGCTTAGAAAAAGCCTTAGACAATAAACTGATAAAGGAAGCAAAAGAAGCCATAAAGAATGGCACTAAAGTTTTTATAACTACTGAAATAATCAACACCAATCGGGTCGTCGGAACAATGCTATCCAATGAAGTAACAAAACGTTGGAAAGCAGCGATGCTACCTCACGATACCATCAATATTTCACTAAAAGGCTCTGCCGGACAAAGTTTTGGAGCCTGGCTTGCTAAAGGTATTACTCTAACTTTAGAAGGCGACGCCAATGATTTTGTTGGGAAAGGTTTGTCGGGCGGGAAAATAATAATTTATCCACCTAAAACTAGTACATTCAAAGCCGAAGAAAATGTAATTGCCGGAAACGTCAATCTGTATGGGGCTACGGGTGGATTCGCGTTTATACGAGGAATAGTTGCTGAGAGATTTGCGGTACGCAATAGTGGCGCTACCGCAGTGGTCGAAGGAGTCGGTGATCATGGTTGTGAATATATGACTGGAGGAACCGTTGTTATTCTCGGCGATACCGGCCGTAATTTTGGAGCTGGAATGAGTGGTGGGGTTGCATATGTTTATGACCCAACGCGAAAATTTAAAAATATGTGCAATATGGATACTTTTTTACTCGAACAAGTTGAAAACCTCGAAGACGCTAAAAATTTGTTTGATTTAATAAAGAGCCATTCTGACCACACAGGCTCACCAGTTGCATCAGCTATTTTAAACAATTGGGAACCAACGCTTAAGCACTTCGTAAAAGTAATGCCTACTGATTACAAACGGGTATTGGCTGAAAGAATTTCAAAAGTTGCTTAGTAATATATGATTAGTTGCAAGAACTAAATATTCTTAAGAATTATTATTCATAGTATTTGGGTTAGGAAAAAGAATGGGAAAGCCAACCGGATTTAAAGAATTTACTCGCCAAACGGTGCCTTATCGCAACGCGGCCGAACGCCTTATTGACTATAAGGAGATCTATACCCCTCACGACGATGAAAAATTGAGCTTACAGGGAGCGAGATGCATGGATTGTGGGGTGCCATTCTGTCAATCTGACAACGGTTGTCCTGTTTACAACCTAATACCTGAATGGAACGATCTTATTTATAACGAACGATGGGAAGAGGCGCTTGAGCGGCTGCACAAAACTAATAATTTCCCCGAGTTTACAGGGAGAGTATGCCCAGCACCATGCGAGGGAGCTTGCGTGCTAGGGGTTAATGACCCAGCGGTAACGATAAAAAATATTGAGTGTTCCATCATTGATAAAGGGTTTGAAGAAGGCTGGGTTGTTGCTAAACCTCCCAGTAAACGTAGCGGGAAAAATATCGCCATTGTCGGATCCGGGCCTGCTGGGTTAGCTGCTGCTGCTCAGCTTAACCAAGCTGGCCATACAATCACAGTTTACGAACGTGATGATCGAATTGGCGGACTCCTCATGTATGGAATTCCAAACATGAAGCTTGAAAAGAATATTGTTGATAGACGTGTGGAGATTTTAAAAGAAGAAGGAATAGCATTTTTAACAAATTCAGACGTCGGCGGCGACGGAAAAAACAGCGTGGAACTCACTCAACTTTTGAGTCAAAGCGATGCTCTTCTGCTTGCAACAGGCGCTACAACTCCACGAAATTTAAATATTCCCAATAGAGATGGCGAAGGTATTTATTTTGCGATGGATTTTTTGGCGAAAAATACTCAAAGTCTCCTCGACTCCAATTTGGAAAATAAGAACTACATTTCAGCTGAAAATAAAAAAGTCATCGTAATCGGTGGTGGGGATACCGGTACAGACTGTATCGGTACCTCGCTAAGACACGGATGCCAATCGCTGGTAAATTTTGAAATAATGGAAAAGCCCCCTCTCGAGAGGTCTTTGGACAACCCTTGGCCCTTGTGGCCAAAAATTTATAGAGTGGATTATGGTCATGAAGAATCCATGGAGAAATTCGGAACCGATCCAAGGGTCTATTCAATTTCGGGCAAGGAATTCGTGCGAGATGAGAATGGGAAATTACTCGGTATTAACACCGTAAAAGTTGATGAGAATTTTAACGAAATTGCCGACACCGTCGAGTTCTGGGAAGCAGATTTGATACTTCTTTCTATGGGATTTCTGGGTCCAGAACACTACGTTAGCTCAAAGGTTAATTTAGAAATCGATGGTCGTTCCAATTATAAAGCTGATTACAAAAATTTTAAAACAAATGTTAACAAGGTATTTGTCGCCGGCGATTGCAGGCGCGGGCAATCTCTCGTTGTAAGGGCAATAGACGAAGGACGCTTAGTCGCAGAACGTATAGACAAGTTTTTAAATGTTGGTTAGATTTAAGACCTATCCCCTGCCAGCACCGCAGTGAACGCACCTTTTTGAGAATAAGTTTAACAAAATTGTTTTGACGAAAAATTGTTCTTTGCAACGTGGGCATCGCCGTCGAACCATATCAATCCCAAAAAAGACATACAACCCTATGTAGACCCACATTAAGGTATTAACATCTTTGCCACTCATAAGGAGAAACCAAACAGCGCTAACATAAATCGGAAAAGTCAAAAAACATACGATAAGACGCGCTCTGGAACGTAGAATAGTTTCTATTTTTTTTGACAGTTCGGCTTCACTCAACTATGAATCCTTTTAGGGTCAAGCCAATATTATCCCAACCGAAGTTCTCTGCTAAAAAACTCACCAATATTACAATCATTGATACCCCAAAGCTTGTAGCTTGAACAAGTCGGCGTAATGCCCATTTAGGTTCAAAAGCTCAGAATGACTTCCACGCTCTATAACACGAGCTTTTTCGAGGACAATAATATGATCAGCTCGCCTAACTGTTGAGAACCGATGAGAAATAATAATCGAGATTTTGCTTTCAGTAAGCTCTGCGAAATGATTAAAAATTTCCGCTTCAGCTTTAGCATCAATGGCGGCTGTCGGTTCATCCAATATCAAAATATCTGCATTGCTGCGCATAAAAGCCCTGGATAAAGCAATTTTCTGCCATTGACCGCCTGAGAGCTCTTTCCCCTCCTTAAACCAAGTGCCTAATTGCGTTTCATATCCTTTAGGAAGGTCATTAACAAACGCTTCTGCCATTCCTTTGCGAGCGGCTATCTTGATCTCATTTTTATTTTGTAAATTATCTACATCACCAATCCCAATATTTTCACTAAGTAACAATTGATATCGAGCAAAATCTTGAAAAATAACACCGATTTTTTTTCTCAAAGCACCTATATCCCACTCATTTATATCTAAACCATCAATAGTGATAATCCCCTCCGTTGGCACATACAAACGAGTTAATAGCTTGATCAAAGTAGTCTTGCCACTTCCATTCTCTCCAACTATGGCCAAACTGGTTCCAGCTGGGATGTGCAGATTTATTTTGTTTAGCGCTGGCGTCTCACTGCCGGGATAATAGAAGGTGACGTCTTCAAAACGAATACCATCATCGTAACTCGAGCCAACGACCTTAATCCCTCTTGGCACAGGCACTTCATGGTCAAGATATTCGGTTAAATTAGAAAGATATAAGTTATCCTCATACATTCCGTTGATCGAGGTCAAACTACTGGTAACTCCATTTTGTCCGAGACGAAACTGAGCAATGTACATAGTCATTTGCCCAATAGAAATCAAACCCGCAATGGCTGAGAATCCGACCCATCCATATGCGAAATAAAACGCAATACTTGATACGGCCCCCAAACAAAACCCCCAGAAGCCGCGACGCAGAACTAAGTCTTTATCTTCCGAAAAAATCTTGTGAAATATAGCGACATAACGCTTCAAAAAGAGCTTTCCTAACTGAAGTAACTTTACTTCTTTTACACCGTCTTCTCGAGTTAACACCATTTCCAGATAAATCTGAACACGTCTCTCTGCAGAACGTTTTTTATTGACGCGAAAAGCCTCTCCAGCAAACTTTGCTTCTGCAATAAAAGCTGGGACACCGGCCATAAGAAGCAACAGAACAGCATAGGCAGAAAATTGGAATAACCAAACTCCAATAGTAATTAATGAGATTCCATTCCGAATCAGATCAAACGTTTTAATAACTAAACTCAAGGGTCGACTTGAAGCTTCTCGCCGTGCTCGGACCAATTTATCGTAATATTCTGCGTCCTCAAAATGGGCTAATTCCAGAGTGAGAGCTTTTTCTAAGATTAAAACGTTTATCTTATTGCCTAACAAAACTCTTAAAATAGCCTGAGAAACTGTTCCGATTTGGTGAGCTCCGGCTAACAATAAAACCAACCCCGCCTCAAGCAATAGATAAAAAATAGCGTCAGCTCGTGCCTCAGCCAAAGCATTCTCTTCCGTAGACACCGAAAGCACCTCGGCGACCACATCAACGAACAGCCCGCCTACGAAAGCAATTGCTGCTGGAATCAAGCCGGAAATTAGTGTCGTAAAAGCCATAGCGATAGTTAACTTTGGGCTACTTTCCCAAACCAAACGCATTGCCATGCCACTGAAACGAAAAGCAGACAGGAAACGTAAAAACATATTTTCAGTGGGACTGCTTTTATCCCCAAAACGATTTTGCAAAGATTTTTCCAAAAAAGGCGTGATATTAGATTCGTTAGTTTATACGAATGTATTGTAATCTAAAATAAGACAGCAACATTTATGGCTGTAAACGGATAATTGACGCCAAAAATTGAATGTGCAAAATTCCAATGCGGGTATAAAAACTGCTTTTGCCTAATCAAATGACATGCAAAATATAAGTTTGCAGACCATAGCATAATAATTGAAGGTCAGATGTTCTGGAGCCTCGAAAGGCATCCTATTAATCGATAAATCTCGAGTTATGTTGCGCTCAATGCAGACGCTTAGTCACCTTTAACTCATTCTCAAAAAATGCTTTGACCTCGAGCAAATGAGAGACGTCGCCAGAATTTTCCATGCGCGGTAAATGTAGCTCTATGTCATTTAGAATGTTTGTGATGCTGCCGGTATCGAGCATACTCAGATCGAGATCAAACGGAAAACTAGACAACTTTGCCATGGCTCGATAAAACTCCTCAAAATTTCAATTTTGATAAAGCAATAAAATTGCTCAAAGAGAGTATCGACGCTCGTTAAGAAAACTTCATAAGAAATTGGGGAATATGCGATTTACATCTCTACTTTGGTCATACCTTAATCTAAACCCATAGCTCTCCGAGCCAACATCTTTTTGAAAAAACTTAACCGATCAACGCGACTAAGGCCAAAATTTCTTAACCATGTACTCCAGGGAAACTGATTACCAAATAAGCTCTTAAACCCCTCCATCACCCCCATCATTCCGAGATTATGCCCGATCCGCGCTCGTTGATAACGCCTCAACACGACGGCATCGCTGGGCAAACGACTTTTTAATCGGGCTTCATTTAATTCTTGAGCCAGTGCTTTTACATCAAGAAAACCCAAATTTACGCCTTGTCCTGCCAAGGGATGTATTGTGTGCGCTGCATCTCCGACAAGGACAATACCGTCACAAAAATAAGATTTGGCATGCATTTGGCGCAGAGGAAAGCTTTGGGGTTTATCACTCCACAACACATTACCTAATTCATGGCTGATTTGACGGCCTAACTCTTTATTGAAAAGGTCATTCGATAGTGACAACAAATGCTCAGCATAATCCGGTACAACAGACCAAACGACAGAGCAAAAATATTCGTCTTGCATTTCTTTTCCCGAATCTAAAGGAAGAAAAGCTAACGGGCCTGAAGTACTAAACCTCTGAAAAGCACAAGCATTGTGAGCCTCACTCATACGTACCGTGGTAACTATCGCTCTGTGATCATAATTCCACTCGCGAGTCTCAAATTTTCCTAAATTACGAACAGTCGACGCACCGCCATCAGCTGCTACGATTAACTTCGCAAAGACCACAGTTCCATCTTTCATTGTTACTCGTTGCAAACTCTGATCATTCTCTTCATACAGGTCGATAGCCGCAACTTCCCCATGAGATAGGACGTTGAGAGCCTCTGTTTCACTAACTTTTTTATGAAGAGCTTTCAACAAGAGTCGGCTTTCTACTACAAATCCAAGCTCTGGAAACTCGAGTTCTTCCGCATCAAAAGAAATCGCTCCAGTTCCGTCTGCCTCCCACACTCTCATACTCTTATAAGCACAATACCGACCTTGTAAAATAGTCGGCCAGATCTTCAAGTCTTGCAATAAACTCTTTGATGCCGCCGACAGTGCGACCACGCGCGAATCGAAGTCATTCTCAAATTTTAAATTCAAATTTAATGGAGACCTGTCGAGCAAACCGACTCGATAACCACTCTCTCCTATTGCGCATGCAAGGGTGCTACCCACTAATCCCCCGCCAACAATCAAAATGTCAAAATATTGATCTCTATCAACGGGGCTTCGTGTTCCGGCTACGTCCATAATTATCCCCATGACCGCATTTTAATGCGCTTAATGTAATGAAATAATATTGTGTATTAACTAAAGGCTATTTAGCAAGGGCATTTCATAGTAAGCTACTCCTGCTTGTATAAAAAATATTTTTAAATTTCTCCTCCCGAGATTCGTCAAAATAAGGAGTCAGCGATGAGTAATATTGTCAGTGCCAATCAGCTAGAAAGTTTCGTGGGCCAAGAGATTAGTATTTCTGAGTGGATTCATGTTGAACAGAACCGCATTGATCTTTTTGCAGATGCAACAGGAGATCATCAATATATACACGTAGACCCCAAGCGTGCGGCTGAAACGCCCTTTGGTACAACAATCGCTCATGGGTTCTTGTCTCTTTCGCTACTTGCGTCAATGAACGGCGGGCTCAAACTTGAAAACACTGTAATGGGAATAAACTACGGGCTAGACAAAGTGAGATTTTTGAGTCCCGTTAAAGTTGGAGCAAAAATCCGAGGGCGTTTTACTCTGATTTCTGCAGAAGAGAAAAAGCCCCAGCACTTTCCATTGAAACATAATATTGTTGTTGAAATTGAAGGAGAAGAAAAACCGGCTTTGATTGCGGATTGGCTCGGAATGACTGTAGTTAACTAACGCTGATTTATCTGCTCCCAGAAGCTCTCATTACAAGCTCTCGTCTTAACGCTGGAAATAAATCTAGCGTTAAGAGTCCCAACTTCCGCGGGAGCACTTTTGCAAGAGACGAACTTGAGAAAAGCTCAACCAACCGGTGAGTAAAATTTATTACTTGATTTTGATCGTCATCCCGTCTCATTACATATTCTTGCAGAATGGAAAAATCATTTATTCTTAGGTCTTTTTTCAAACCTCGATCAATACAAAACACAAGAGCCTCAATATCCCTCAGAGAAAGGTTCATGCCTTGCCCGGCTACCGGGTGAATTGTATGAGCCGCATTTCCCAACAATACTAGAGATGGTCTTATTTGCTCCTCCACTACGCTAAGGCTCAAAGGATAAACGTCACGCTTGCCAAATGTCTTTATTTGTCCAAGCCTCTGGCCTATATTCTGCTGAAGCTTTTCAAGTAACAACGGTTCTGTCCAGTTCACCATTGCCGCTGCCGCTGCTGAGGTCACTGTCCACACCAGCGATGCTCTATACTCCTCTCCCAATGGTGCCAGTGGAAGCAGCGCGATAGGTCCAGACTCAGAAAATCTCTCGTATGCTATGCCGCAGTGTGCCTTTTCAGTGGTAATGTTAGCTATTATAGCGTGCTGATTGTAGTCTACGCGCCGTCTCTTAATACCCAGCTCAGTTGCAATTTTAGATTGTCCGCCCTCGGCAAGTACAACCAGTCTGGCCTGAATTTTTTGAGTGTCTTGTTGGGCTTCTTTGAGTTGCACCTCCATTCCGTCAGAATTAGGTACGACTTTAATTACGCGAGTGTTGTTTACTATATTCAATTTTTTATGAGATTGCATTCCCTCGTATAAGGCGCTGAGAAGATTTTTATTCTCAACAACATAACCTAGCGCATCCAATTTATATTCTGCACTCGTCAAACGCGTCGCGCCAAATCTACCTTGATCAGAAACAAAGATCTCGTGTATTGGAGCGGCAAAACGACTCAATCCCTTCCACAACCCCAAACGCTCAAGAATTTGACTTGAGCCAAACGATAGTGCGGTAGATCGAGCATCACGCTCAGAGTCGAGTTCAGCTTTACTAATATCTCTAGCGGGACCCGCTTCAACGACTAACACACTTAAATTTTTCGCTCCCATTGCTGAAGAAAGAGCGCAGACAAGACTGGAGCCAATTAACCCACTGCCAACAATTAGAACGTCAACCGAGCGAAAATTTTTGTCACGATCCAGCATATCGGTGCTAGTCACGTTAAAGTCCAGCCCTGTATGAATAAACTCTGATAAATTGCATTACAAAAATGCCATTAAGTTTGCTCATTCATAAATGCCTCTATCTCGACAATAGTCTTCGGTATCCCCTTACTTAGGATACGATGACCTGTCTTTGTAACCAATACATCGTCTTCAATTCGAACACCAATACCCCGCCATTTTTTTGGTAGTCTCCGATTATTCGGAGAGATATAGATGCCGGGTTCAATCGTGGTTACCATTCCTGGAACCAAAGGCCTCCAATTCCCTGCCATCTTATAATTGCCAACATCATGAACATCCATTCCTATCCAATGTCCCACCCGATGCATGTAAAATTCCTTATATGCTTCGTCTTTTAAAGCTCGGGATAGCTCCCCTTCGATTAATCCAAGCTTAATTAGCCCTGCTGTGATGATACGAACTGATATGTCCTGTAACGTTCCCCACGGAACTCCTGGTTTTATCGCTTCAATGGCGGCAATTTGAGCCGCCAGCACAATCTCATAAATTTCCGCCTGCTCATTGCTAAATTTGCCATTAGCTGGAAATGTGCGCGTTACATCTGAAGCATAATGTTGATACTCGCATCCTGCATCTATCAAAACTAAATCACCGTCTCTAATTTCGGCCTTATTCTCTATATAGTGTAAAATGCAAGCGTTGTCTCCAGCCCCTACTATTGAATTATATGCAGGTGCTCTGCTACCTCCCCGTACAAAGGCATACATTAACTCCGCTTCCATTACATACTCATGCACCCCTGGCCTACAGGCTTTCATAGCTCTTCGATGACCTTCCGCTGTAATATCTGCAGCACGCTGCATCAGCTCAATTTCAGCATGGCTCTTCAGTAGTCTTAATTCATCCAACAATTCTCCCAAAGGCTGCAATTGCCCTAAAGATCCAACGCCTAGCTTGTCTTGAAAGCGAGCAGCATGAACTAAATCAATGACCTGCTTATCAAAATCCTCATCCAAACCCATCGGGTAATAAATTTTTCCACGCTCAAACAGCAGTCTAGGTAAAATCTCCTGAATATCATCAATAGGAAAAGCTTGATCAACTCCTAATTCGTTTACCGCTTTCGCCGGACCCATAACTTTACCTTGCCATAGCTCCTTCAACTTATTTTTAGGCTGGCAGAACAAAACTACCTCACCCAAACTGCGCCCTGGAATCAACACTAAAAAAGAATCTGCTTCCTCAAAACCGGTCAAATAATAAAAGCTACTGTCTTGACGGTAGAGGTAATCAACATCACTATTTCTGACTTTTATCGGCGCAGACTTTAATAAAGCGACCGCGTTCCGAGGCATAAGACTCATTAACTTTTTACGCCGACGACCTATTTCTTTTTGTGCTATTTTCATCTAACCTTCCTTAAATGTATTTGACTGTATAAATACCTCAAACAAATAAATAATTTCAGAAATCACACTTAATCAAATGAAGCCTGTGCATCAAAAATCGTCTAATTAACTTAAAATTTCATATACTATAGACACTTCGATGTTTAAACTTAAACTAGAGAATTTAAAAAAATTTTCTTGGGAATAAGCCCTATGGATGAAGACCAATTCCAGAGTCTAACGTCAAAGATTGACGAATTAATTACTATCGTCAACGACGTTAATAAAGAAAACCAGCTGCTCAAAGCAACTTATGACTCTTGTCAGCTTGAACGTCAAAAATTGCTTGCTCAAAACAAAGAAACAAAGGCTAAGCTCGTCTCAATTCTTAGCCGACTAAAAGCAGCGGAAAGAATTCCCTAGCTTAATCAAAAACCTAACTAATAACCACTGACAGAGTTTAATTATGCTAAATGATGCGAAGTCAATTCAAGTTAAAATTCTTGATAAAGAATATAATATAAATTGTCCGCCAGAAGAGCAGGAAGCTCTCTTGAAGTCAGCTAATTATTTAGATAAGAATATGAGAAGTATCAGAGATTTAGGGAAAATAACCGGCACGGAAAAAATAGCGATCATGGCAGCCTTAAATATAACGAATGATATGTTGCGCAAAAACGTGATGATTAACGAATCTCGACAGTTAACCACTTTACGATTACAAGAACTTGAAAAAAAAATAGACCCGCTTATCTCCGCAAATAAACAATTAGAACTTTGATGCTTAAAGAAATATTTATTATCTTCTTACTATCACTACAATCAAATACCGAGATATACTTACTATAGTTCCCTCGGATATTCGCCAGCTAAATGTGTTCTTGAGCCGATATCTTTATCACTGGAGGCTACTCAATAGTTGTTGTTGTGCATGTCCGTTAATCGGAAAGCCTGATTCGACGTGGGGGCCACCACCTGAACCTCTTGGTTCAGGGCAAGTTTAGCAGCGGTGTCTCGGGGAATTTAAATACTGATTGGACGTTGCTAAATTAAAAATTTTGGACCACGCCTCCGTATAAGATATTTCCCAGGGTCGTCCTTAATTTAAAAATTGATTTATTTTCATAGGTATCTTTTATGAATAAAAAAATCAAAACTCTAGAATCCGAAAATAGAATAAGAAACTTTTTCAAAAAAAAACGTTTAGACCTTAAGCTAAAACAACAGTCTCAAGCATCCCAAAAAATTGATGATCTTATTAATCGCCATCAAGGTTTCCTGGAATCCAGATCTATAGGGTTTTATAAAGCCATTAATAGTGAAATAGACCCAATGCCTCTGCTCAATAGGGCATTGCAAAAAGGTCAGCGCTGTTTTTTGCCCCGCATTATTGATTATTCAAACTCTAAACTTTCTTTCGCCGCATATGATCTGAGGGATGATCTAATTACTAATAAATGGGGTATTCAGGAGCCGTCCCCTGACGCAGAAACCATCTCTCCAAGAAGTCTCGACCTTGTTTTCTTGCCTCTGGTTGCTTTTGACGAAAAAGGGCATCGAATTGGAATGGGAAGAGGATTTTACGACCGCACCTTTGCCTTTAAAAATCAATCAGCCGCAAAAGAAACGCATCCTTTTTTAATTGGTTTAGCTCATGATTGCCAAAAAAGTCATAACCTTTTGCCTCAAAACAAATGGGACATAAGACTTGACGCTATTGTCACGCCAAGTGGCCTTATAGATATATCACTACCCTCTGATTACATTTAAGAAATTCAACCAGCCTCTTGCTTAAACGTACAGTAAAAATATATACTGTATGTATATACAGTAAAAAGAGCGCCCCTATGCCAAACTCTATTTTTATAGAATCTATACTTAATTCTCGCAATGACATCTGGAGATTAGGCGATGAAGCGCCAAAAAATCATAACGTTTATAGTTCTGGACTAAAAAATTTGGATAACTTTCTGCCTGGCGGCGGATGGCCCCAAATAGGTCTTATAGAAATTATTATTAAACATTATGGGTTGGGAGAGCTACAAATTTTAATGCCTCTCATGCGCAATCTGACAGCCCAAGACAAACTCCTTTTATGGATATGCCCTCCCTATAAGATATGCACTTCCACACTAATAAAAGCAGGGATAGATATTGAAAAGCTATTAATTATAAATTCTGAAGTATCAACAAAAGATGCCTTATGGGCTGCTGAACAAGCTCTTCAGACACAAAAATTTGGTATCGTTTTATTGTGGCACAACGACGTTACACGAAATGCAATGCATAGATTGCTGCTCGCCACGAAAAACAATAATACCTTAGGTGTCTTATTCAAAAACAAAAAGACTGAGAATTCTCAATCCTCTATAGTTTTAAAATTAGAGCGCTCGTCAAGCAATGAATTCAACAAAAAAATAAAAAATAGAAAAATAAAATTGCAAATTTTACGGATGGCTGGAAGCTTAAGATCAAGAAAAACCGCCACAGAAATCACTATCAATTAATTATGAAAAATTTAGAGCTTTTACCGATTCCAAATCGAATTTTTTTAAAAAATAGAAAAACAGAAAAAGAAACAGAATTATCAAAAAAATCAAATAAAAATTCTATTAACTCTTCACTTTGGTGTGCTTTATTTTTTCCAGACCTCCTGAAAATAAACCTGTCAGAACAAAAAAAAATAATCTCTGAGCTAGCTAAAACCATAAGTAGATTTAGTTCAACGGTAACTATTGATTCAGCTACTATTATTTTTGAAATAGAGAGCAGCTTGCGTTATTTTGGAGGAATAAGAAAAATCATAGTTGAGATAGATATCTCAGTAAAAGAAAAACTAAAGCTACTTATCTTAAAGAACACATTCTACTATGGGATAAGTCCAACCATAAATTGCAGTTCAATAATTGCAAAATCAAAGAAAAATTTATTTATTGATAAGGAAAGTAAAATAAAATCAATATTAGGTAATATTTTAATTGAAAATTTGAATCTTGATGGAAGGCAAAAAAAAATTTTTCTAAGCATGGGTGTAAAAAAGATTAAAGATATTTGGAGACTTCCCATTTCTGGTCTAAAAAAAAGAGTAGGAAACGAAATTATACTTCAATTAAACAAGGCTATTGGTTTGGAGCCTGAGCTTATTAAACGATATTCCTTACCAGAACATTTCACGTCTTCATATAATCTTTCCTATCCAATCATTGACGAAAATAAAGCACTACTAATCTTGGAAAAGTTATTAAATAAACTCTGTGTCTTTTTACAAAAAAGAGATCTATGTACATCGCGATTTCTGGTAACGCTAAAAAATGAAAAATCCGAAGACATTAGGCTTTACATAAAACTCCGCCAGCCCTCATGTTCTAAAAATCATTTTATGGTTTTGATAAAGGCCCATCTAGAGAATAAAAAAATTTTATCGCCAATTACAGAAATAAGTCTTAATGCGAATAGCTTTCAACAGAAAAATAACGCTCCTGATTTCATGCTACCTTCTAATTTTAACAGTGCTAATCAGAAAGCACCTGTAGATAAACTAAATCTCTTTATCGAAACTCTGACAGCGCGTATTGGTGAAAAATCTTTAAAAAAACCGCGGTATATTGATCACCATTGTCCAGAATATAGTGCCTTAGAAGGCAAAACTGATGAACCTCCTATAAAGAAAGCACCAAAAATTCTCCAAAATTTACGTCCAATTTGGCTTTTTTCAGAGCCAAAGAAACTCAACAGATATAATCATCAGCTTTACCATAATCAAAAAATATCTCTTATAAGTGGTCCTGAAAGAATAGAGAGCAGTTGGTGGGAGCAGAATGAAAATCAGCGAGATTACTATATTGCAGAAGAGGGTTGTGGGGTAAGACTATGGGTTTTTCAAGATAGAACAAAGCCTGGAGAATGGTTTGTACACGGAATTTTTTCGTAAAATCTGAAAATTTTGAATTTATATTTAAGTAAATCTGTGATTTTTTATTTTAATTTTTTTTCTGATAAAAATTTTTATTGGTTTTTGGTGTTAACTAAAGAATCATCTAATACACGAATTCCGAAAGGATCTATCTCTATTTTTACATTCGCAATATTAGTTATTTCAACTGGCGACGCTTTCGAATCATCATGATAAGCAAAAACAAATGCTTTAACTGCTTCGTTTCTACGAAGGGGTAGAATCGCATTAACCGAGTCAAAACCCTGCGGAATAAAAATATTTACGACATCAAGATTATCTTTATATTGACTGGTAACCTCCCGTTTATTCGAGTACCAATCTTTTTTATTAATCGGTAGCTCGTTAAGCAATAACCTATCGTAAACAAATATAATGTCTACTTCGGTAATCAAGACCGCGTTAGGGTCTAGCATCGAACGGATTGCAATAGATTCAACTTGAGAGGATCCTGGAGTCGTAAAGACTTCAGGCCATACGTTAGCACTGAATAAAAGCTGCCAAAAACTACAGGTGTACACAAATAGTTTTTTGATTATTATCGATGTCTTCATAGGTAGAATCATATACCCGCCAAACGTCTTTTCAGTCAAACCTAAATAACTTACTCCTCGATTGCGACTGAGCCAGAATTGTCGGAGATCGGCGTCCCATTTCCATTCATGCCCATTGATTCGTAACGACGCCAGCCCGCTAGTATTCCCGCAAGCCCATGATTACCCTCATGACACGCATATTCATACACAGGATCTGCTGAACGCCTCAAAGGTACTTTAGCAGACCAAGGCTCATCCCACGTAAGTGCATCTGTTACCGTAAAATCATACTCTAAAGTGTTTTCATCGATGTAGCGGAAACGTTCTTCAATCACCGCCTGATCTGACATACCCCGAAGATTATAATCATGGTAAAAGTGTTGGGTATGCACAACTAAGTCATCCCCGTCCCAATATCCAATTGAATCTCCCTCCCACTTAAGCTGATTAGTTTGATGTTCACTATCCAACCGAATTATACGAGCAGAGTGCACCATCTCATTTAAAATCATTATCTGATCTTTAGTTTGAACAAATTGCATGTTGTTATTGTAAGAACCCGGAATCATTGGTGGGCCGCCAACAAAACCTGTGAGGCAACGATCGACAGTCGTGCGACCCTCTGGGCCCGCGCTTTGAAAGATCATTTCTCGATACTCCGAGCTCCGCTGTTTACCTACTGCGTTTCGCTCAGGAACACGACCATTCTCTGGCGAATAAATCAAAGACGTCCTTCTATCGGCAATGGTTTCACTTCCACGCTCATACCAAAACTCATTGTAAGAAATAACGCCCGGCGGATAGCCGGCTCCACCGACACTATCAATAATAAGGTCGCGATTTTGACGCCTGTTTTCAAACGCCTCCCACTCAGCAGCCTCTTCAGCGGTGAGCACTTCTTTTGAGGCCAATTCACGTGGGCGGTTTAGTGGCGTGATAGTTCTAAAAGTATAAGTGCCCTGGAAGTCTGGGTGACCATATTGTGTCCGGGGCATTGTCTCATCTTGGCCCATAACCAACCCAGTCGACAGAATTCCCAAACCAAGAAAACAGCTAATCGCCGAATAATTAACGCAAGATCTAATAAAATTTGAAATTTGAAATACCTGAGCGAAAGTGATCATAAAAGCACCTATTTGTCGTTTATTATTAACGATCGAATTAGCGATGTTTAGCGATGATCATAAGAAATTACGCTTGTTATGTTTTTTTTTCAAGTATATCACTCAGCACAACATCGCCATGGTTTGGATGGCTTGATTGAACTGGTCGTCAGGCTAGTTTATTCTAATTAATTAATGACGTAGATCTTAATAGGAAAAAAGATGTCTAGAGCTGCAGAGACATACCCTGCGACCACTTTTGCAGAAAATGGACAATATTCCAGCTTCAAGTTGCCATTAACACTCACCATCGTTTTAGCAGGGATGGCTTTTCTGCCTCGAGTCCAGGAAAGCCCGAGGCTCGCGGGTTCTTTCTTAGGTGCCTCTCTATTGCTGCTAATTTGGCAGTTAGCGCTCTTACTTTATGTCCGTAGAACCGGTATCGCCAAACAGTTCAAAATCTTAGTTCAACCACAGCACTATGTGCAGGCACTGGTTCAATTCAGTGTTTACATATACTGGGGTTATTATTGGAGACCTGTTTATGACCATCTTTGGCTCCTAGCTGGGCAAGTAGTCTTCGCGTTTACTTTAGGGATTCTGCTTGCGTGGTCTCGCCGGAGGACTTATCTACTTGGATTTGGACCGATACCGATTATTTTCAGCACAAACCTGTTCTTATGGTTTCGGGATGATTGGTTTTATCTTCAGTTTTTAATGATTTTTGTTGGCTTCCTAGGGAAGGAGTACATCCGCTGGCAAAGGGACGGTAAAAGCTCGCACATCTTTAATCCCTCGGCCTTTGGCCTGGGCTTATTTTCTTTGATATTGATTTTTACAGGCACAACAGATCTCACTTGGGCATCCCAAATTTCGTCAACACTTACCCTAGCACCAAACATCTATGCGTATCTATTTGTCGCAGGGCTCGTTGTCATGTATTTTTTCTCGATTACACTGGTTTCAGTCGCAGCCGCGATCACTCTATTTGCTTTAAGCTCTTTTTATTCAGCAGCTACAGGCGTACCTTATTTTCTCGACTCAGAAATCCCTGCTGCGGTCTTCCTCGGTCTTCACCTATTAATTACAGACCCCTCTACTTCACCAAGAACACCATTAGGTAAAACTATATTTGGTATCCTTTACGGCCTGGGTGTATTCGGACTGTATACCCTGCTAGATCTCGTCGGTCAGCCAACATTTTATGACAAATTATTGTGCGTTCCGCTCCTAAATCTCAGCGTTATTTTGATTGATCGGGCGGTGAGATCCTCAACGTCTACCTCCTTAACAAACATGTGGAACGAAAAATGGTTACAAGGTCATGCCAACATAGGACATATGGGTGCATGGGTATCGATTTTTATCGTTGTGTCGCTGCTCGGCAAAACTGACGGACGTCATACCGGGGACAGCTTACCGTTCTGGGAAGAATCTTGCGCCAACGGCTTGGTAAATAGTTGTGAACGACTTTTACTGATTGAGGCTACTTACTGCAGTGACAATTCCGCGTGGGCATGCAACGAACTTGGTGCACATTATCGTAAAGGAGAAATAATAGCCTACGACGATACGGTTGCCCAAAAATATTTTACGCAAGCTTGTGAGCTCAATTTTTCGGCAGGGTGTATAAATTTAATGAGTGAGCCAAACGTAACTAGCGTCCACGCTCCCCCAAAAGAACTGGACCTACGATTAATGTTACGCCAAGCAGGGAAAAACTTAATGGAGCTCTCGAGCGCTGATTTGCTCGAGAGAGCCTGCGACCATAATTGGTCGATGAGATGCTCTTAGCAGGACACTCCTAGTAATGACCAACCAACAGAATAAAACCCCAGTCGATTTTGAGGCTAATGCGCCTGATCGCAAAATTGGTTTTTATCTGATGCTCATTATTATTTTGTTTGCATTTTTTTATGTAAAACAACAACCTCATCAAAACTTGGAAGACAAAAACCCTGATCCTAGCTCTATACAGCAGAAAACCAACGAGACACTAAAATGGAACCTTGCTAACGATCAGCTTCTTGGGTTTGTGTTGATTCCTGCCGGAACATTCCTCATGGGTAGTAACCCCACATTAGATAGGATGGCTTATGCAAATGAGCGTTGGTCCTCATCTGCAAGACAAGGAAGACCACCTCTCGATGACTTTTATATAAACAAGTTTGAAGTAACGAATGCGCAATTTGCGCTTTTTATGGATCAAACCCCAGGTTCTCATGAGTCTCAGCAAACCCGAGATCGGAAGCCTGTAACCAATGTGAGCTGGGCACAAGCCTTAAACTATTCAAAATGGCTAGATAACGAATTACGCAATAGTGCCGGGACGCCAGACCAGCTCGCAAATTTTTTAGATATGGGTGCACGGATTTCTCTGCCAAATGAAGCGCAGTGGGAAAAAGCTGCACGGGGCACAGACGGCCGTATTTTCCCCTGGGGGAATCAACCCTCAAACCTCCTCGCTAATTTTAATAATAAGTCAGCCATGGATGTGGGGACCTACACCTGCGCCAAATGCGCTAACGGGTTAAACGACATGGCAGGAAACGTTTGGGAAATGACGCTGAGCCCCTTAACGGCCTATCCTTTTGTTTCAAAAAGAACATTGGACGCAAAGGAAGCCCAGCCGCTATTAGTCATGAGAGGCGGTGGCTACAATGATGCGGCCAACAATATAAGAACCGCTGTTCGGGGCGGAGTAGGTCCAGGTTCACCGAGCCCCACGATAGGTTTTCGAGTTGCGATAACAAAACAATAAATCCGTTTACCTAACGCGGTGGCAGTGCAAACGTTAAAATTAAATCGCCACCTCGTCTACCCCTTGATCCTCCTCCGGATGCGACCGTTACGTATTCTTGACCATCAATTACATAAATAGCCGGCGAAGAAAACACACCCGCACCTGTGTTAAATTTCCACAACTCTTCACCGGTAAGAGCATCAAAGGCATAAAAATAACCGGCCGTATTGCTTCCAGCACCAACAAAAACCACTCCCCCAGCATTCACAACAGCACCTGCCTGCCCGTAACCCTCAAAAATTTGTCGCCACTCGAGCTCTCCAGTCTTCGGATCATAGGCTGAAAAATATCCCATTGGGTCGCGGCCAGAACGAAATGGTGAATCAATTGCCGCAACATAAAGAAGACCCGTATCAGGACTGTGTGCAATGGGCGCATAGTTCGATCCTCCGCCAAAACCCGGCGCAAAAATTTGATCGGGTCCCAGTGGCGTGAATTGTTCAACTAAAGTGTACTGTTCCATCTGCTCAGGCGGAATATTGATAGGAAACACCGGGGAAACCGGCTCCATTCTCTCTCCGTTCGCTTTGTTTGGTATTGGCTGCGTCGGCCAAGGTTCCTCTCCCTCCGTCGCCGTTTCCGTGGAAACGGCAACTTCAGGAATTGGGTGTACCGGCTCACCAGTTACTCGATCAAGAATATAGAGCCATCCATTCTTACTGGCCTGAGCTAAAGCTTTAATTGGCTGTCCGTCGACGTCCATATCAAATAACACAGGTTGATTCCCCGAATCGTAGTCCCAGACATCATGATGAACTTGCTGATAATACCACTCCAATTTCCCTGTCTCTAAGTCAAGAGCAATTAGCGAATCAGTGAATAGATTCATACCGTCGCGATTCGCACTATTACCGTACGGATTTCCAACGGCGAAATAAACCAACCCTAGCTCCGAATCGATAGAGGGAGTCTCCCAGATACCTCCGCCATTGCGCTCGCCACCGACCCACGTCGGTCCCGCAATTTCCCAGCCTTGATCTGATTCATCTTGTGGCACTGTGTTGAAATGCCAAAGCACTTCTCCTGTTTGCCCATCGATGGCTAAAACGTAACCGCCAGCTATATGACTTTCACTTCTGGTTGTACCGAGATAAACGACTCCATCATATATTTGAGGCGCGGTTGTGAACCAATATCCCACAGATATCGCGGTCTCAATATTAGGATCCCTGAGATGCAACACATCGAGTATGACCGGTGCCTGCCCCTCCTCACCGAACCCTGATAGAGGCTCTCCAGTTTTAGCATCTAAAGCAAACAAAAAAGATCCGGCAGCGGAATAAACCACCCCGTTTTCAACGGCGACGCCGCGATGACGAAAAATATAACCCTCTCTGCGTCCTCCGCCGAGCTTTCGGGTTACATCATAAGTCCAAAGCAAGTGTCCATCGACCGCATCCAACGCGTAAACGCTCCCGCGAGAGTCAGTGACATACATTATTCCGTCAACCATGACCGGCGTAGTCTGATTGCTAACTCCGTCAATTACTCCATGCTGAAATAACCACTTAGGATGAAGCTCTCTAGCATTGCTCGGAGTGATTTGATCACTCGGCGTGAACCTTGATCCAGCAAGGTCATAATTATGTAAACGCCATTCCATGTCTACAACACTAGAGAGCTCCCTTTTGCCGAAAGGTTCTACGTCTACATCGGGCGAGCAACTAACTAAAGAGCAAAGTAAGAAAAAAAGGGCCAGTAACGATTGTCCCTTCGAGTTAACGTGAATAAATGGTTGATTAATCATAACCTTATCCTTTTATTTATTTTTACTTTTATTTGTGCCAACCGGAAAATGCTCAACCCTTCGCTAAAACTTGTCAAGCGTAATAGACTTAATTATTGGGAATACTCCTCTGCTCAACCATCATGCGGATCTTACTGATTGCTTCAGAATCTAACTGAACATAGGCCGACTTTAGGTACTGAGCAATATCGACCCCCGAAGGCCCCTCGGGAATATCACGCTTATATCTGAATCTTACAAACAAAAAGTTTGGCTCAGGCTCTTCAATTTGGGTCAAACTTTCAGCATGATTCGAATCAGCGTCAACTTCCCAGGAAGATTTCGTTATAATGCTCTCTTCCGGTTTAAACGTAACAATCTCTGTGAAGACTTGATCTCCAGCCTCTGTTCGACGCTCGAAACAGTTATCGACAATCTCGCTTGACTCACAAATCAAGGCATCGTTGAAACGATCTGGCCGCCGAGCGCGAAGCAACAAACCATCCCACAGCTCTTTGCGCTTTACAGAAATATTCACTCGATCTAATGGGTCATTGACTTGTACGATATGTTCAAACTCGAGCGGTGAGTTTTTCATCAAAGTTACCTAAGAGTTTATTTTCACTTTAAATCAATTCCCCAATCATCTAACTCATCCAACATTTCATAATCTGTCCAGTCGAATTTAAGCGGCGTAAGAGTAATGTAACCCTGCTGGTATGCGTAGGTATCGTTCATAGAATCTGTTGCCTCCGCAATTCGTCTCTTAGCATCATAGACCGTTGTGTCTCCCACAGCTTCAATAACATCATATCCTGCTGACGCTATATAAGACTCACCCATGGGTCGAGCTACGACACCCTTGAGCTCACCGCCCGGAACGTTGACAGAGATAACGGTGCCCCTAGGCGCACCCGCATCACGATAATGTGCTATTAGTTGTTTGACGACACCTGCTGCGGCTCCCTCATTTGTCGTTGGAAACGCCCCCGACACCGCGATAGCAGGTATGCCGTTATACAAGCCCTCCATTGCGGCACCAACTGTACCCGATAAATGCGACACGTTGCCGACATTAGCCCCTCGGTTGATTCCGGTAACTACTAAATCAAACGGGTCACTTTCCCCAAGCACTCTTAGACCATATCGGACCGATGTGGCTGGTTTACCGTCGACCGCAACGCCAAAAAACTCTCCATTTTTCTCGATTCGAGTTACCTCTAGCCTCCCGCTTTCACTTGCTTGGCTACTACCAGATTGGTTTTCTAATGGCGCAGAAACAACAACCTCTACGTCCGAGATAGTCTCAAGCTCACCTTTTAAAAACTCAAGTAATGGCGATTCAATTCCATCATCGTTTGAAAGCAGAATACGGTACCCATCAGCCAACGCCGTATAGCTGAAAGTAAAAAGAAAAATTCCTAACGTCAGTTTGACCACTGACCGATCCCTCAATATTAATCTACGCATGACCTCTCCCCAATTGTCCAAGTTATTCAAGCCAATGCTAACCGACAAGCTTTGACATAATGAAGCAAATTTTTTAACTATAGACTAGATAGCAACAGCATTGCTAGGTAACCAATAATAAAGCATCATAAGAACCCTTAGCCCTGCGGAGCAAAATGAATGACTTCTTCATACAGTGCAATATTGTTTTTTCAAAAAGTTAAAACCCAGTTTCCGATTACATCAAGTCAGTATTTCTACCTTTTTATTTTAGCCGCCCCTCTTTTTTATACTAGCTCAATAAAGGCACAGATGCAGGAGGTAAGTAACCCACTCACATACTCCGTTGCTTGGAAACAGACTGCGGCAGAACATCGAGCCTTATTCCATCAGGGGTTTAACATAGCGACAATGCGAGTTCAGCAGGCCATCGCAGAAAGAACTGACAATGAAAGTGAGAAACCCCTCGCTGTCATCACCGATATTGATGAGACCGTTTTGCTTGCAAACGCTTATTGGGGATACCTAATCGATAACAATCAAGATTTCTTTGATGACACGAGTTGGGATCAGTGGGTCGCTTACAATGAATTTTCACCCAGCCCGGGAAGCACTGCCTTTCTTAAATTTTGTGAAAATAATGACGTCGAAGTATTTTATGTGACAAACCGAAATCAGGGCGAAAAGACATTCCAATTAGCACTAAATAATCTAAGGGCTGCCCAACTGCCATTCGCACAACCTGCAAACCTGAGAGTATTAAGGTCAACCTCTAATAAAGAAGAGGTACAAAGTACAATCCGTGAAGACTTTGAGGTCATCGCCCTTCTTGGAGACAACCTTAACGACTTTAGTCGCAAGTATTATTCAACAGATGTAGATGAGCGCGCACAACTGATGTCAGAAGATTCAGCCCGTTTTGGTAATGAATATATTTTGTTCCCCAACCCTACAGACGGCCATTGGATCAGGGCGATATTTGGACAGTCAGAACCTGCTCCAAACGATGCGAATAGAAGGGTTCTCAGGGACGCCGCTTCAAAAGAACGCTGGAATCCGAATACAGGTAATTAAATAGGTATTAACACAATTCTTAGAATCAAGTACGAGTTAGGCCGCTCCGCCGGACAATATTGAACCCAAATTATGTCGAAATATTTGATTAACCCGCTATCTTTTAAGCGTTAGCCAAAACCACACAGGATCCCAAATGACGACCGAGACTCTTTTCAGACCTTTCAATCACCCTAAGCTTCCTCTCAACAACAGAATCATCATGGCGCCGATGACTCGTTATTTTTCTCCAAACAGTATCCCTGGCGACGACGTTGTCGAGTACTACAAGCGCAGAGCCGAAAATGCGGTCGGGCTGATACTGACTGAGGGCACCACAGTTAATCATAAAGCCGCCTCGTCCAATGCGCGTATTCCAAAATTTTACGACGAATCGCTCGACGGCTGGGGAAAAGTGGTCGAAGCTGTTCACAAAGCAGGAGGCAAAATCGCGCCCCAACTGTGGCACATCGGCGCAATGCGGAAAGAGGGCGAGGGCCCCTATCCAGAATACCCCTCAGCAACGCCCTCTGGCCTGGTTGGTAAAGGTAAACGGCTGCTTGAGGCTCTCTCTTCAACAGAAATTGACGAGCTAATCAAAGCTTTTACCGATGCAGCAAAAGATGCCAAAGACTTGGGCTTTGATGCCATCGAGTTGCATGGGGCACACGGCTACCTGTTGGACAATTTTTTTTGGGAGGTGCTCAATCAACGAGAGGATGGTTTTGGAGGCTCAGTCGCTGCCCGAACACGCTTTGCAGCCGAGATCGTGGAGAGTATTCGGGCAGAAGTGGGAGATGATTTCCCAATCATTCTCAGATTCTCTCAATGGAAACAACAAGATTTTGACGCAAGACTTGCGCCTACTAAGGACTTGCTCGAACAATTCTGCGCTCCCCTCTCAGCCGCAGGCGTAGATATTTTTCATTGCAGCACACGAAGATTTTGGGAACCCGAGTTCAGCGACTCTTCAAAAAATCTAGCTGGATGGGTAAAAGAAATTACAGGCAAACCGACTATTAGTGTCGGAAGCGTCGGTCTAACGGAAGAGTTCGTCTCAACCTACAGAGACGCCGAGGCCGAAGTCGCTGGTATCGACGAACTCATTGACAGAATGGCGCAAGACGAATTTGATTTGATTGCGGTTGGACGTGCGCTTATTGCCAACCCAGACTGGGCTGTAAAGGTGAGAGACGGGCGCATGGATGAACTCGTTACATATGATAAAAAAATGCTTGAATCGCTAAACTAGGTTTAAAAACCATTGGGAGGAAGAATAAAAATGAGAAAAAGAATACTTCTTACCACGTCCGCGACCATTTTTTTCTTGTTCCTGGTTGGGCTTAATTCAAAACCCATAGTTTCCTCAGCTTACGCCCTTCCGACTTCTGAAGAATCTAAGGAGCAAGGGAGATATCTTGTCAGCGCCGGAGGCTGCGTCAGTTGTCATGGGAAAGCCTCCGGCACGAATGACGAAGTTGATGTTAGCTCACTCGCAGGCGGACTAAAGCTAGTTACTGATTTTGGTGATTTTTATGCGCCGAATATTACCCCCGACAAAGAAACAGGAATCGGGTCATGGACATCAACCGAATTCATCGGCGCTCTAAAACACGGCGTGCAACCTGACGGCGGGAAGTATTATCCGACGTTTCCTTATCGGGCTTACGCCGGCTTATCGGACGAGGATGTCCTTAATATTGGGGCCTACCTAATGTCGCTACCCCCCGAAAAAAATGTCGTTCCTCCCCACGAGCTTCCGATCTGGCTAACACGATTCTCGGCGAATATTTGGAATCAACTGGCCAACATAACTCAGCGACCAGAGGCGTCCCTCCAGAACAACGGAAAAGATACTTATGCGAGAGGCGCGTACCTCGCCCGCAATTTAGGCCACTGCGGGGAATGTCATACACCACGCAACGCACTCGGGATACCAAAATTAGGTGAGGAATTTGCCGGTGCGACGCTAGGCGATGAGGTTATTGAACCAATCGACGCAGCGGCGTTGACCGAATGGTCAGAAACTGATTTTGATTTATTCCTCCTGCTCGGTATGAAACCGGATGCCGAGTTCGTTGGGGGAGATATGAGCGACGTAATAGAGCACAACACAAGCCGTCTAACAGATTCAGATCGCGCGGCCCTTGCCTCTTTTTTTATCACTTACCAAAGGGATAGAGTAGATTCCGAAAAGATTAGCCGGCTATAGATTGCCAGCTACTTACCAAGTGCTCGGCAGTTCTCCAAGCTAGCGCTTGCGCGGTCAGCGTTGGGTTTCGCGACCCGCTTGTTCCCATCACGGCAGCCCCTAGCACCCCGAGGTTCGGGACTTCGTGGGCGAAACCCCACTGATTGACGACATTTGTTTCTGCATTCAAACCCATTCGGGCCCCGCCATACGCATGGGTAGACGCCTCCATGGCGTGACCCAGGCCATGTTTTATCACCTCTATCGCCCCGGCCTCCTTGTACCACTGCTCCATTTTATCTTGGGCATAGGCCGCAATGCGCTTTTCGTTCTCATGATACTGCGCCGTGATACGCGTCACAGGCAGACCTATGGAATCTTTCACGACTGGGTCTAAATCTAAAAAATTACTCTCGTACGGTAGGGTGGTTTTCTGTATGTAAGCTGTATTAGTTCGGTCAGCATTCTTCATAATAAAAGACTTCCAATCCGAACCCCAAGCCGACGATGTTTTCCCAAATGTCGACATCTTCGCTGCGCTTATCGGCCTGCGATCTGTGTGAACCCAAAGATTAGCACCGCCAATAAAATCCAATTGAGAATGATCAAAATTGTCGTCTGCCCAATTATCGATCGCAACCCCTTGCGCAGGCAACCCATACCAATTATGAAGATCTCTTTCAAACAAAGCGGTCACCGGAGCCCCCTGGTGATGGCTAAAATAATGACGCCCGACCTGGCCTGAATTGTTTGCCAAACCATTAGGAAACGCTGGCGACTTGGAAAGCTGAAGTAAACGGACGTTCTCATACGCGTAGCTTGCTAGCAGAACCACGTCTGCAGGTTGAAAGAAAATCTCGCTCCCCTTCAGATAATTAACTCCTGAAACGCGACCCGAGTCGTCGACAACTATTTCAGTGACTCTCGCGAATGTGACCACCTCTAGGTTACCGGTATCTATAGCCTTGGGAACAACAGTGACCGCCGTAGAACTTTTTGCCTGAACGTGGCAACCACCCTTATTACAAAAACCGTGATACTGGCATGGCGGCCTTCCGTCAAACAACTCGGTAGTGATTGCAGCAGGACCCTGGAAGGGATCCCAATTTAATCCGCGTGCAGCGGTATCCATAAGCTTAGTAAACGGTGAACTTCGGAGTGGCTTCATGGGGTAATCGCGCCTACGTTCGCCCTCAAAAATATTTCCGCCCGAAATTTTCTTACCCTGCAAATTCCCGGCCTGACCGGAGACTCCGACCGTATATTCTATCTTCTCGTAATATGGCTCTAGCTCATCGTACCCGAACGGCCAATCCTCAACCGTGCTGCCCGATGGAATTCTATCAACACCATAGCGATTGCGGGTTTCAGTGACCACGTTGAAGTCCCAGGGATTCAGCCGCCAACTCTGGGCCCAATAATGCATTGATGTCCCCCCGACAGCGTTCATCATCGGGTGTCCACCTTGTTTCGCCTCTTTATCGCTTGAGGGCCTCACTGTCGGCGCCTCTTGCGCTGCTTTTTGAATTGATTGCGGCCAATTTCGCGAGCCATTACGCAACTCATCCGGAGCAAAGTCGCGGGGTGACAGCCACCCTCCTGCCTCAAGGCCAATGACTTTTAGACCGGCATTAGTCAATGGCAACGCCGCAACGCCGCCGGTTGCACCCATACCAACGATAACCACGTCCGTCTTAGCGAGCCGAGTGGCCAAGCTTATCCACCGCCCACTGAGGAGGCGCCACTCGTGTCAATGTCGCCAGCAAGCTTTGTGTAAGTATCATGGTCGTAGGCTGACTTATGAGTGGGAGCTAGTCGTGAACCCTTCAGCACATCTGCCTCTGAGGCACCCAACCGTATTCCAGGATAACGAAGTAAATCCCAGCCGACGAAATTTCTATTTCCGCCATAGTAGGGATCACAGAACGTACCATCGATCGTATGACTTCGGACCATACTAAAAAAATCAGCAGCACTCGGTGCGAGTCCAGGAACCTCATTGGCTTCAACTGCCTCAAGTATCGAGTTCTGATGTTGCCGATCCAACCGATAAAACACGTCCCCGCCGACCTCACTCGAAAAATCGTTGATGGCGTTCAGGCTTATCATATAGTTTTGTCGCACGGAAAGGTTATGGCTCGCTAGTGACTTGTCAATATAGTGGACCGCTCTTGCCTCCTTCGCGCCAGGACCATCTTCATCCGACGGAATCAGACAGTCGCAAATGGACTCTAGGGTCTCAGCCTCAACCGCAGTGAGCACCTCTAACGCCTCCGAGTGGACCGAGGTCTTAAAACTATTTTCTTTTGGAGGACTGTCGGCGGCAATAACATTGCCAGTGGCAGCCGCGCCGACAGCTGCGGCCCCCATCAAGCCGGCTCCTTTTAAAAGGCTTCTTCGAGATGGATCGCTCAAGTGATCCTGAGCAATTTTGTCAGTCTTATCTTCTTCCGACATCAGCAAACTCTGTAAATTAATCGATCACTCTTAGGTTAGTCATCGATAAAAGCCACAACGCAAAAATAAATCAAGAAAATTTTAAAACCAATCCCTTTTACGATAAAAATCTCGGGCCTAAGCTTTGACCTAGCGCCCGAGTATTAACCAAATTTCTGATCGATTTAGTCGGTATCGACTCGAAAATTATCGTGGCAGTCACCACAAGATCCGCCTAGAGCGCGGAACGCGCCCAGTGTCTGACCCCGATCACCGGTCGAAGCAGCCTCAGCGAAAGCCGAAGCATTATCCACCAGAGCCTGAGCCTTCGCTGCGAAGCCGCTAGCATCTTCCCAGATGACATCCAGCGCCTCCGTTTCCACATCAAAACCACGCGTGTCCTCAACAAAAACATGAGGAATAGTTGGCGCCAGTGCCGCTATTCGTCGACCGTTCATTTCAGCAACAGCTGCGTCGAATGGTGCGCCCTGTGCCATTCCAACCAAGGGCCTAAGATAAAAAAGCAATAGCTTGAAGACAGACTGGCGGGTGTCGGCCGCTGAGGCAGCTATTTGCTCCGGCGTGGGCTGATCTTGGGCAATTGATGGGTTCACAGCGCCAATTAGTAACGCCACACTCAACAGAAATACAGCAAAGTTCTTGATCTGCATATTTAACTCCTCGATTTTATTAATATTATTATTTGTTTTTATTATTTGTTTTTATTATTTGACGTCATAGTAATACCTGCTGTATCCAAAGTCATTACTAAAACTCGGCATAGCCGGTCAGGACTTAACCGCCTGATTATTCGCTCACCAGATACGAACCCTCTCTTCAGGAGGGAGATAAAGAGCGTCATCGGACGTAACATCAAACGCCTCGTACCATTCGTCAAAGTTGCGCACCACTCCGTTGACCCGATACTCAGCGGGAGAATGCGGATCTGCTGTTAGGCGACGGATCAAGGCGCCATCGCGAATCTTTTGTCGCCATACCTGTGCCCATGCTAAAAAGAAACGTTGATCGCCCGTAAATCCGTCGATGATCGGCGCCTCAGCCCCATCAAGTGAAATCTTATAAGCCCTGTATGCGATTGAGAGCCCACCGACGTCTCCAATGTTCTCGCCCAAAGTGAAATTCCCATCAACAAAGTAGCCGGGAACAGGCTCAAAATTGTCGTACTGCGCGGCTAACGCAGATGTGAGCTCTTCAAAATTCGCTCGATCTTGGTCGGTCCACCAATTTCGTTGAATTCCCTGATAATCTGATTTTGAGCCTTGGTCGTCAAACCCATGGCCCATTTCATGACCGATCACCGCGCCGATGCCACCGTAGTTCACTGCCATATCTGCCGCAGGATCAAAGAACGGGGGTTGTAAGATACCGGCCGGAAAAACAATCTCGTTGAAAGCAGAATTGTAATAAGCGTTCACGGTCTGGGGAGTCATTCCCCACTCCTCACGATTGGTTTTTGTGCCAAGCCTACTAATCTCATCTTCGTAATTAAATTCTCGCAACCTTAAGTTATTTGTGTAGAGATCGTCTTTCGAAATCTTTACCTCAGAGAAGTCGCGCCACTCATCGGGATACGCAATTTTAGGCCGAAAAGAATTAAGTTTTAATCTCGCCTCGGCTTTTGTTTCTTCCCCCATCCAATCCAGCTCAGTAATACTTTGCGCTAGGGCAGCCCTTAGGTTTTCAACCAACTGTTCCATTTGTTCTTTTGCAGACTCTGGAAAATGTTGCTGTACATAAACTTGCCCGACAGGCTCGCCCAGTCCGCTCAGAGATCCAACCTTTGCAACAGCCCTCTCCCAGCGCTCGCGCTGCTTGGGGACGCCGTTTAGAATCGTGGAATAAAAATAGAAGTTTTCTTGATTGATCTCGGTTGATAAGAGATCTGCATTACTTGATATATGGTGATACGTGACATAACTGACCCAGTCATCAACGTACGCTTCGCTGATCAGCGCAATGAGCGGGGCCATCGCACTGGGGTATGACACATTTAGCGATTCAAGATTTTCGATCCCAGCAGCGGAAAAATAAGCATCCCAGTCTAGACCAGGATATTCGTCGACAAAATTAAGGTAGGTCATCGGATTGTAGGTGAGGTCTCTATCTCGCCGCTGTGATCGGGGCCAGATCAGCTCGGCGAGCTTCGTCTCTAACCTCAATACATCAGCGGCCTTCGAACCTGCATCTGCGACATCCGCGAAACCCAACATTCTCTCAATGTGGGCCACATACTCACCACGCGTGGTTTCAAACTCATCGGTATCGAGTAAATAATAATCGCGATCCGGCAGGCCAAGTCCGCCGATAGACAATACTAATTGATGTTGGTCAGGGTCAGACCTATCGGCTCCCACATAGAAACTGAGCGGGCTGGCCGTCCCCTCCCGTTGCGATCTTCCAAATACCCGAGTGAGGGCTTGCGTAGTCGCAACCTCTGAAATTATTGCCAACGAGGGCACCAGTGGACTGATCCCCTTCTCGTCGAGGGTTTCAGTATCCATATAACTGTTATAGTAATTACTGATCTTCCCCTCCAACGAAAGAGCCTCCGGTTCCTTGCTGCCGAGTTCTTCGATTATGTCGACCACCCTCTCATCTGACCGATCACGCAGCACGTTAAACGCTCCGTAGTTGCTCCGATCATCTGGCAGTTCAAAAGAGTTAAGCCACTGGCCGCTCGCGAACTGAAAAAAGTCATCCCCCGCGACAGTAGCGGAGTCCTGGTAGCTGAGGTCTATACCAAAACTCCCAAGTTCTGGGAGGGTCTCTGGGAGAGGCGCTGTGCCATTTCCACTTTGGTCGTTGCACGCCGCCAAAGCACTCAAACAAATAACAACACAGCAGCCGGACGCTCTAAGCCCCATAACTTTCTCCTATTGATTAATAGTCATTACAATTAAGAATAATTTATAAATGATAAGATACCACAGACAATCAAACGTGCGGTAAGAGACAAACATCGATGCATATCAACACCATAGTTCAAAGGAAAATGCCATGCCCTCCCTACTCAACGTGACCCCAGACGAAGTGCCAACCTTTGTAACTCATCTTGAGTGCAGCTACACCGGAAAACAGTATCCGGCTGATCAATTAATTGGCTTATCGGAGGCGGGCAAGCCACTACTGGTTCGCTATGACCTCGAGGCGGTCCGACGAGCTTTCAGTAAAGATTGTCTTAAGGAGCGGGTTGGAGAGTTTTGGCGCTATCGTGAATTATTGCCGGTAAGACAGACTAAGAGCATCGTTCGACTCGGGGAAGTCATGACCCCTATCTTACCAGCCGACACGATTCAAAAAGATTATGGGTGCGGTGAAATTCTTATCAAAGACGAGGGAAGGCTTCCAACGGGCTCGTTCAAAGCACGCGGCATTGCCCTTGCCGTCGCTATGGCGAAAGAGCTTGGCGTTAAACGAATGGCGATGCCCACCAACGGGAATGCTGGAGCCGCGCTCGCGGCATATTGCGGTGCGGCAGGTATCGAGACCTTTGTCTTCTGCCCAGAGGACACCCCCGAGGTCAACGTCAAAGAGATCGCATTCTTAGGTGCAAAAACTTTCCTAGCCAACGGGCTTATCACCGACTGCGGCAAGGTTGTCGGCGCCGGTAAAAACGCGATGGGTTGGTTTGACACCTCAACACTTAAGGAGCCATATAGAATAGAGGGCAAGAAGACGATGGGGCTTGAGCTTGCCGAGCAGCTCAATTGGACGTTACCGGATGTGATTTTATATCCAACAGGCGGCGGGACAGGCCTGATTGGGATGTGGAAAGCATTTAATGAGCTAGAATCAATCGGCTGGATAGGCTCAGAGCGCCCACGTATGGTGGCCGTTCAGGCGGAGGGCTGCGCGCCTATCGTAAAGGCATTTGACGAGGGTAACCGTCACGCCGAGCCGTGGGAGGGTGCCCACACAATCGCCTCGGGAGTTCGAGTCCCCGCTGCCGTCGGCGACTTTCTGATACTCGACGCGGTGAGAGAAAGCGGCGGCTTCGCTTGCGCTGTGAGTGATGACGCAATCGATATTTCCCATAAAGAATGCGCAGAAAGAGAGGGTATCTTGCTGTGCCCAGAAGGTGCCGCAACGCTTGCCGCACTCAAACAAGAATTGGGCTCGGGCCGCATTAAAAAACACGAGTCAGTGATGCTCTTTAATTGCGCCACGGGATTAAAATACCCAATGGAGTCTTCACACCATAAAATAGATTTAAAGCGCGAGGTTGATTTTGAATGGATTCGCGACTGCTAGATTTTTTAGTGCCTTCTTAAAATCTGCCTCACAACGGCAGAGCGTCGACCAAAAAAAAGCGACGGTGATCTCTCATCGTCGCTTTTTTCATCGGCCTATTAAGCTACGTGCTTAGAAAGACCAGAGCGCTCGCATGTACCAGCGACGTCCGCGTCCATCAAGCACACCAGCATCAAACCCAAGACCATTGAGCTCTCTCAGAGGCACGTCTTTGTTCAACGCGTCTAACAGACCCACAGTAAAGGTAGTGCTACCCAAATTTGAGTTGCCCCAGGTGTGATTGTAGTTGTACTGCGCATCCCACTGGTTATAGCTACCGATCGATTGTGTGAGACGGGCCCTCCTATAATCATTTGCAACACCAATCGCCTGCTCATAACCAAGCTCTCTGTATGAACCCCAGTGACGGTTAATCAAGGTCAGACCCTGGTTATTTTTCCGCCAGTTTAAGACGAGCGTGCCTCGGTTATCAGGCATCGATCGCACTAGGTTACCGTCGCCGGTAGTACCCGCTGCATCATAGACGCCCGTATCCAGAAGGCCATTGGTCATACCCGGCACACCACTGAACACAAACTCGTCGACGTGAGTGTAGGTGATATTGGCACTGAAGATACCTAAGTCATTGCTAAATGAGTACCCTGCCTTAAGATCAACACCCTGAGCTTCAATTTGACCGATATTCGTCGCAGCCAAAGTCAACGTGACAAGGTTACCAACTTCGTTGCCCACTGGACGCTGAATGTTATCCGTCAAGTAAGCGCGCGGGTCGACCACACAGTTCAGCCGCTCCGGCGAATCTATGCCGAACTCAGTCGCCAATGCAGACGGGCTACATGGGACATTAACAACCGGCGAGTCCAGTGAGAGGCTATCGTTGAGCAAGTACTTGCTCTCGTCTCCAACAACGGCCTTGAAGTTCTCGATCTCGGGCTGGAGTGCTTGAATCGGTTGCTGAGGCAGTACCCGATCAGTGACCTCAAAGCGCCACACGTCAGCACCTAAGCTCAAGCCGTCCAACGCACCGCTGGGCGTCCACTGGAAGCCAACACTCATCGAATCGGCATACTCGTTGCCAACATTTGGCGCGGGGCCACCCAAAGTATAGGTACCCTCGGACTGCCCGTTTGCAATGGTCGGCGCGTCTAATCCAGCCCTGACGCGCGGCGCAGAAATTGGATCGACAAAGGTTACCGAGGAAGACTGGAGGCCTGTGTTTACAATCGCAATATTAGGCGCACGGAACGACTGAGAGTAAGACGCTCTTAGGAGGAGATCCTCAACGGGGCGCCAGCTCATGGCGAGCTTGGGAGAGACCTCACTGCCAATATTGCCTCCATAGTCTTCATAGCGCACCGCGATCTGCGTCTCAACATTCTCGATGAAAGGCAGAGAAAGCTCCATGAAGACCGCGGAAGTCGTGCGGTCATCGTCGTAATCAAAACAGCACATCGCCGTCTCGAAATTATTACTTACTCGGTGGTTTCCGCCCTCGAAGGCCGGACGCGAACGGTTTGGCAAGCCAGGGTTGTGAAGATAACCCGCGATCTCCGCCGTGTTACGCTCTCGGTACTGAGCGCCCACCGCGAACTGCGCGGTACCGCCACTCATCTCGAAGAGTTCACCCGATACCAACGCATCAAACACTGCTAGCTTGTTGCGCTTATCGACGCGTGCCACGTCTTCGATGAGGTAATCCATCATCGCCGGGTCGTTAGCAACGTTCGAGTTAGTCAACTGAGTCAGGAACGGATTATAAAATTGGCAGCCTCCCTGTCCGTGGTTGTTACTGGTAAGACCCAAAGAGAGAGACTCTCTCGTCGTAAAGACGAACCCTGGGAAGAAGGTTTGAGTGAAGCCTGCAGCCGCACCCGACCAAAGATTGGGGGCCGCACCACCAAAGGGACCCGGATCTCCCTGAAAATCAAAGTCCGAAATACCGTTCGGTGTGCAGTTTTCGCCGCCCAAGCCTAGCGCAGCAAGCTCAGTTTTTTGTCGATTAAAGGTGCGGTAGTTCTGCTCCATCGAAGAGCCACTCCACGAATAACCCACATCGTAATTCAGCTCCCGGTCAAACGCGTCGAACGTGCCTCTCAAACCAACCTGCACAGCATTAGACATGGTATCTGTAGTGTTGTCGTTAGCCCCAGGCCGGTCAAGGCCGTTTCGCACCGACATCCAACTCGCAACATTCGGACCGCCGTTCGCTGCTGACAAGGGGTGGTTCGGCATATCAGCGGCTGTAGGAGGAGTCAAACCGGCTTTCGCCGCAAAATGGCCCAGCTCCAGGTATCCTCCGACCGGATTACCGCCATGGGCACCCGGTTGAGGCATGAAGAATGTGGGTCCTCGGGTCTGGTTATAACCACTGTCAGGACGCTGAATGGTTGACTCTGAGTGTTGAAAGAACGAATAAAACTCCATGTTGTCACTGAAGCGATGCTCAAAGCTGCCCGCAAAACTGTCACGTTCCTGCTTGTTAATCACGTTGTAGAAGAGCGACTCATCGTCGAAACAACCGCCGCCAAGCTGGCCCTGCTGATAACGAAGCACATCTTCGGGCAGAGTGAGCCCACCACCGTTTGGCCCTGAGCTACTGATCTCATTACAAGCGGGGTCGGTCCAGATCGGAGAAGCAGTTCCGCCCTGCATGACATTTTGAGTCATAACATCGCTATTTAGATAGGCCAGCGGCGTCCCAGCCCCGACCGCGGAGCTCGCAAAAAAGCCTACGATAGAGCTCATCGTGCCGAGGTACTGGCGGTCCTGTGCGTCGAAGAAATTAGTCTCTCGAATATTGATGGCATCACGCTTGAACTGTTCAGCAGAAATCACAAGATTGGTATCGCCGTCGTCGCTACCCCAACCCCAGATGGCACTGATCGTCTGATCGTGCTTACCGTCCGCCTTCTCGACACCTTGGAGGTCACCGTATAGCTCGAATCCTTCGAAATCTGTCCGCATGATGACGTTGACCACACCGGCCACCGCGTCCGCGCCATAGAGTGCCGAGCCACCGTCCGTGAGTATTTCAACGCGATCCGTCATGACAAGAGGAATATTGTTGAGGTCAACGAACTCGCCGCCGCTTCGTGTTGTCGCCGCAGCTGGGACCATACGCTTACCGTTAATCAATGTGAGCGTTGAGTTTTCACCCAAGTTACGCAGGTTGACGTTCGACGCGCCCTCAATCTGAGAATTATCCCCAGACCCCGGGTTAGTAATCGAACCAGAGTTAACCTCAAGGTTCTTGATCACATCCCAGATCACGGCTGCACCCTGCGCCTCGATACTTGAGCGGTCAATAACCTGAACTGGTGATGGGGCGTCGAGTGGAGACCCCTTAATAAATGAACCCGTTACGATTACCTCTTCAACGAGATTATCTTGGGCGGCGACTTGGGTTGAAAGGCCTGCGATGACCGCAAGCGTGAGCGCCCGGCGATTGCCAGGAAAAATTCTGCGCATTATGCTTCTCCCTCATATTATTATGAGATTAGTAATTTTTTTTATTATTGTAAGCATCTGCGTACTACAAAATATGGACTGCATGCTCAACTTTAATCGCGAAAGCATACTTACACTCGGAGTATAAGCGCCGTTTCACCCAAACTGCAACCTATTTTCAAACCAGCTAAATGGAGCAAATTACAGCCGACGTTCCAATTTACACGATCAGGTTCAAAGGCCAAAAAAAACGGCGATGTCGCCATCGCCGTTTTTGAGTTATCGCTCAAAGTGAGCTAGCTACCTAGAACGACCATAAAGCTCTCATGTACCAGCGACGCCCACGTCCATCGAGGACGCCGGCATCGTAACCGAGACTGCCCAACTCCCTCAACGGCACATCTTTGTTCAGCGCATCGAGAAGACCCACAGTAAAGGTGGTGCTACCTAGGTTTGAATTGCCCCAAGTGTGGTTGTAGTTATACTGCGCATCCCACTGATTGTAACTACCAATCTCTGGAGTGAGACGGGCTTGAACATAAGCATTCGAGACAGGCATCGCCTGATCATAACCAAGCTCTCTGTACGAACCCCAATGGCGATTAATCAGTGTAAGTCCCTGATTGCCATTTCGCCAGTTTAACACCAATGTACCTCGGTTATCAGGCATCGATCGCACCAAGTTACCGTCGCCGGTAGTACCTGCCGCATCGTAAACCCCCGTATCGAGCAAACCATTTGTCATACCCGGCACACCGCTAAACTCATACTTCTGGACGTGAGTGTAGGTGACATTAGCACTGAAATTACCGAGATCATTGCTGAATGAATAACCCGCCTTGAGGTCCACCCCCTGCGCCTCAATCTCACCGACATTTGTCGCCGCCAGTGTTAAGGTCACGAGGTTTGCAACCTCACTGCCTACAGCCCGCTGAATGTTCGGCGTCAAATATGCCCGTGGGTCGACTACGCAGTTTAAACGTTCAGCAGAATCTCGCCCATATTGTGCCGCCAGTGCGGACGGATCACAGGGAACGTTTACGACATCTGAATCAAGTGAGAGACTGTCATTAAGTAAGTACTTACTCTCGTCACCAACAACGGCTGCAAAATTATCAAGCTCAGGCTGGAGCGCATCAATTCCTGGTGCAGGGAGTACCCGGTCAGTGACCTCAAAGCGCCAAACATCAGCGCCCAAGCTAAGACCGTCCAACGCACCGCTCGGCGTCCACAAGAAACCCACATTGTAGGTATCTGCATACTCATTTCCAACCGTTGGCGCAGGGCCACCTAAAGTATAGGTACCTTCCGACTCACCGTTTTCAATGGTCGGGGCATCTAATCCAGCCCGCACCCTTTGCGATGAGATCGGATCCACAAAGGTCAACGATGAGGATTGAAGACCCGTGTTCACGATCGCAATATTAGGCGCACGGAATGACTGAGAGAATGATCCTCTGACCAGCAAGTCCTCAATCGGACGCCAACTCATGGCGATCTTGGGAGAGACCTCACTGCCGATATTGCCCCCGTAATCCTCATAACGGAGCGCAATCTGCGTCTCCACGTTCTCTATAAAGGGTAGCGAAAGCTCCATAAACACCGCAGTGGTATCCCGGTCGTCGTTATAGTTGAACGCACACATCGCACACTCAAAGTTGTTGCTGACGCGATGATTACCCCCCTCTATAGCTGGACGATAGCGATTCTGCAGACCTGGATAATGAAGCTCGTTAGCAATCTCTTTGGTGTTTCGCTCGCGGTACTGCGCACCCAGTGCAAACTGAGCGGTCCCGCCGCCCATTTCAAAGAGCTCACCGGAGACCACGGCATCAAAGACGGCAAGCTTGTTACGCTTGTCAACGCGATTAACGTTTTCAATAATGTATTCCATCATCGCTGGATCATTCGCGACATCAGGGTTAGTCAGCTGACTCAGGAACGGATTATAGAAGTGGCAATCGCCCTGGCCCTGATTATTACTTGTCAGGCCAAGAGATAGGTTCTCCCTTGTCGTGAAGACGAATCCTGGAAAGAAAGTCTGAACCAAGCCGGCAGCGTTAGTGGCCCACATGTTTGGGAACATGCCGCCATAGGGCCCCGGGTCCCCCTGCATATCGAAGTCTGATATACCGTTTGGTGAGCAATTTTCGCCGCCCAAACCCAGTGCGGCACGCTCAGTCTTATCTCGGTTAAACGTCCGATAGCTTTGCTCCATCGACGAGCCACTCCAAGAGTAACCCACATCGTAATTTAGCTCACGATCGAACGCATCAAACTGACCCCTGAAGCCCACTTGGACGGCTGAAGTTTCTGTCTCGGTGTTATTCTGATCATTACCAACCCGGACAATACCCTTACGCACGGCCTGCCAGTGGGCAACATTCGGTCCGCCATTTGAAGCAGCCATCGGATGATTTGGCATGTCTGCCAAAGTCGGTGGCGTCAGCCCCGCCTTGGCTGCAAAGGAACCTGTCTCCAAATACGCTCCGACCGGATTCCCCCCGTGCCCGCCCGGAGGTGCTAAGAAGATTGTGGGGCCTCTGGATTGATTATAGCCGCTATCTGCGCGGTGAGTCGTGGATTCTGAGTGCTGAAAGAACGAGTAAAACTCCATGTTGTCATTGAAGCGATGCTCAAAGCTCCCCGCAAAACTGTCACGCTCCATCTGGTTCGCCACCATGCTCCAGTGCGAAATATCTTCTGCGCAGGAGCCACCGGCTTGTCCCTGCTGATATCTAAGCCGATCCTCGGGTTGCACCAGAGAACCTCCGTGCACACTTGTCGCCACCGAACACCCAGGATCCGTCCATATTGGAGAAGAAACCCCACCTTGCATAACGTTACGTGTAACTATATCTGAGTTGTAATACGCCAGCGGAGTGGCTGCCCCGACGGCCGCACTCGCAAACATAGACCCACCACTGCTCATAGTGCCGAGGAACCTCTGCTCGTCAGCATTAAAGAAATTAGTTTGCCGGACGTTGATCGGGTCCCTCTTAAACTGTTCGGCTGACAGGACAAGGTTAGTATCGCCGTCGTCGCTACCCCACCCCCATATCGCGCTGATCGTCTGGTCATGCTGGCCATCGGCCTTCTGGACACCCTGAAGGTCACCGTAGAGCTCAAATCCCTCAAAGTCGGTGCGCATAATAACGTTAACCACGCCGGCTACAGCGTCTGCGCCGTATAGCGCTGATCCACCGTCAGTGAGCACCTCAACTCGGTCAGTCATAACCAAGGGAATCGAATTCAAATCTACAAATTCACCACCGCTGCGCGTCGTCGCCGCGGCCGGGACCATCCGCTTGCCGTTGATCAAGGTGAGGGTAGAGTTCTCTCCTAAGTTACGAAGGTTCACGTTCGAGGAACCCTGGGTCTGATCGTTGTCACCGCTGCCGGGGTTAGTGATTGAGCCCGAGTTGACCTCGAGGTTCTTTATCACGTCCCAAATCATGGCTGCGCCCTGTGCCTCAATACTGGCACGGTCGACCACCTGAACCGGTGACGGGGCGTCTAAAGGTGAGCCCTTGATTAATGAACCAGTAACGATGACCTCTTCGACAAGGTTGTCTTGGGCGAGCACTGGGGCGGATAAAGCTGAGATCACGGCGAGCGTTATTGCCCTGCGTGAGCTGGGGACGGAATTGCGCATTACTTTCTCCCTTATTAACTACAAAATTCTAATAGGTTTGTAAGTATTATTTTTTTATTAGCGGACTGCGTTTCTTGGTATTTCAGGAACTAATTCTAATTGCAGTCCCAATCCTTTCCACATCGCAAATTGCGCTGAAACATGAGTATAAAGCGATTAATCGTTGAGAAGCAATGAGTTTTCAAGCCAATTAGCTTGCTTTTTTTAAGACCAAGTTCTGCCGGTCAGGCAGCTTAAAAAAGGGGGCTAGCGCAGGACGCTATACAAGACCTGTCGATGGAAGTCAGAGGTCTCTTTAATGTCCCTGAGATAACGGCAAGTCCGCCTGGAAATACTTGATCGGACAGGTTTTTCATCTCGGCACACGATCCTCTTTTCCGGCTCGACACTTTCATTATAGGCTATAACTTCGGCGTCCGTGGGCATGCGCTTGAAATTAACACCCGACGAAGAACAGCCAAAGAAAGTCGCACTCAACAAAATTACCAGAGACCCGGGGGTAAAAGGCCTCGACCAGAAGAAGAGTTTTTTGCTGAAGTTAGCCATAGTCAGTCTCCATTTGTAAGAAGAAGTAAACCAGATACCTTGTATTACTTTATAATATAGCTGTAATGCCGATGCCGCAAATAAACAAAATTCTTTCTGGAGATTATCATGAGCGAGCCTGAGTCCACCCACCTGGATTTGTATACTTGGGGGACGCCGAATGGTCGAAAGATCTCGATACTTCTTGAGGAATTGGGCCTGCCCTACCGCTATCATGCGGTCGATATCACTAAGGACGAACAAAACCTACCCGCATTCACGCGGTTAAACCCCAATGCAAAGATCCCTGCGCTCGAGGACCATGAGACGGGAAAGAAGCTGATGGAGTCCGGTGCCATAATGCTTTACCTAGCGTCGAAGACTGGCAACCTCCTGAGTGAGTCCGGCAGCGCTGAGTACTGGAACCAAGTTCAGTGGTTGATGCTGCAAGTCGGCGGCATCGGGCCGATGCTCGGTCAGCTCCATCATTTCGCAAAGTTCAATCCGGGCAAATC